>Ga0209979_1002143_pt1 | contig 19522 bp, 18 predicted proteins | sample AnhtaG_FD_183114 | JGI IMG/M metagenome (GOLD analysis project Ga0209979, IMG submission 183114) | Deep subsurface microbial communities from Anholt, Denmark to uncover new lineages of life (NeLLi) - Anholt_01485 metaG (SPAdes) (version 2) | ecosystem: Environmental > Aquatic > Marine > Oceanic...
GTTAATAGCCCTGGCATTGCCGGTAGGCTTTTCTTTCATCTTGGCGGCAGTTTCTCTGGAGTGAAGCCTACCGACTAATTTGCCCTCTCTGATAAGGTAGGTTTTAGTGGCTGGCACCCCTTCATCATCATACTTATAGCTGCCCCTCAGTCCAGGTACAGCCGCACTATCAACGATATTAAGCTGGCTACTGCCAAATTTTTTGCCTAGGGCCATAATCTGGCGCAAGCGGTCGTTTTCATAAACAAAGTCAGACTCAGATAGGTGACCAAAGGCTTCATGGATGAAGACGCCAGCCAGAACCGGGTCTAACACCACGGTGTATTCGCCTCCCTTTACCTGAGGGGCTGATAGTAGCTCTACAGCGTGTCGTGCCATCTGTTCTACTTGCTGGTGGAGACCCTGTATCAAGCTAAAATCACCGCTGCTGCCTAGGCTCAGCCCTGTCTGCTGCACCTCATTACCTTCTGTAGCCACCGCCGTCAGACGCAGGGTAATATCTGTCCTTTCCTGCTCAATATAGCTACCTGATGAACTTAAAAAGATGACCTTTTTATGGCTATCACCATAGCTAACAATTGAGGTCTGGAGCTTGGGGGTATGCCAAATAACATCATTATATTCGTCCAGTAGCTGCTTCTTTTCAGCTAAGGGCATAGTCACTGGATTTTTATCTATCTTAGCTGGCACTATATCAACTACTGATTCTACCGCAGCCAGCTTGCTTTCTGCATTGCCTACTAATCTTGCCTGCTTCACTGCCAGCTCTACCTTGCCTGGTAGTTCATCCAGGTTATTGAAGCTGACGAAGCCCCAGCCACCTCTTACCAGGGCTCGCACATTTCCCCCGATGACAGTTGTCCTGCCAATAGATTCCAGCTCTCTCCCCCGATAGGTAATGTAACTGCTCTGGCTTTCCTCAAGATGAGCCTCTATATAATCGGCGCTATATCCGTTGAAGGCTTCAGCTAGCTGGTGACCAACGGTCTCAATGTGTGACATAGATATTTTTCCTCGAGGGAATTATGAGATTAGTTTATAGAGATACCAAGATGGTTGTCAATTTTATAGAGGACTTCACTGAAGGGGGTGGGGATAAAGGAGGGTGAGGTGATATAATTTAGTCGGGACAAGCCCGGTGAATTTACAGTTATTCCCAGCTATGCTATACTTTCTTAGTTTATGATATACTTAATGCTTGTCAGAGAATAGATAAAGGTTCAGAGGTGTAATTTGGACAAGGGGGAAAAGACAGATATTATCAACAAATTTGAGCTACATGAAGGAGACACAGGCTCAACCGAGGTTCAGGTAGCCCTGCTTACTGAAAGGATAAACCAATTAACCGGGCATATGGCGGCTAATCGTCATGACTATAACTCACAACGCGGTTTACTTAAGCTTGTAGGACAAAGAAGAAGACTGTTAGCTTATCTAAGTAAACAGGATGTAGGTCGATATCACAGCCTAATTACCAGGCTTGGTCTACGCAAGTAAAGTCGTCAATAAGGAGAATTTATTGATAAAAGCTCAATCTTTTAAGTGCGAGGTTGGGGGTAGAACCCTGATTATAGACACGGGGAAGCTTGCCACACAGGCAAGCGGAGCAGCAACAGTTCGCTATGGAGACACGGTGGTTCTGGTTACCGCCTGCATTGGTAAAGAACCACGAGAGGGAGTAGATTTTCTACCACTAACTGTTGACTATGAGGAAAGACTATATGCTGCTGGCAAAATCCCAGGTGGCTTTATTAGAAGGGAAGGGCGTCCCAGCCAGGAGGCAACCTTAGCCTGTCGACTTACTGACCGCCCGCTGCGCCCGCTTTTACCCAAGGCATGGCGCAATGATATCCAGCTCATAGTTACTGTCCTTTCTGCCGACCAGGAAAACGACCCTGACATCCTGGCAGTTATTGGTAGCTCGGTGGTGCTATCAATATCAGAGGTGCCTTTCGCTGGTCCGGTAAGCACTGTTCATATTGGCTATATTAACGACAATCTAGTATTAAATCCAACATTAGCCCAACTTGAAGACAGCCTACTTGACCTCGTTGTTGCCAGCACTAAAGAATCAATAGTAATGGTAGAAGCCGGAGCCCAAGAGGCGTCAGAAGATATTGTTACCCAGGCAATTAAATTTGGTCATGAGGCGAACCAGGATATTATTAAGCTCCAGGAGCAGCTTCAGCAGGCTTGTGGTAAACCCAAGATAGAAGTTCCAACTAGTGAGATTAACCCTGAGGTAGTTTCAGCCGTTTCGTCAGTGGTTAATAAGAAACTTACCCAAGCCCTAAACCAACCGGAGAAGCCACAGCGTGAACAAGCACTCTCTGCTCTAAAGAAGGAACTGGTGGAAAGCCTAGGTGAGTCATTCACTGAAGAAGATATACTTTCCGCTTTTGAAACCAAGGTTAGGGCTGAAATAAGAATCAGTATTCTTGAGAAAGGACAGCGTGTTAATGGTCGTGGCCTAACCGAAGTCCGCCCCCTCAGTTGTGAAGTAGGACTTTTGCCTCGCACCCATGGCTCAGCTCTATTCACTCGGGGTCGGACGCAGGTGCTGACAATTACTACCTTGGGTCCTATCAAGAAGGAGCAGCAACTTGATGGACTAGGCATAGAGGAGACTAAACGCTTTATCCACCACTATAATTTCCCCCCGTTCTCCACTGGTGAGGTGAAACGCGTAGGTTCGCCTGGTCGCCGTGAAATCGGACATGGCGCTTTGGCGGAGCGGGCTATCCTGCCAGTGCTACCTAAGGATGAAGACTTCCCTTACACTATTCGCCTCGTCTCCGAGGTTCTTAGTTCCAGCGGCAGCACATCTATGGCCAGTGTTTGTGCCTCAAGCCTATCCCTAATGGATGCCGGAATACCGATAAAGACAGCAGTAGCCGGGGTAGCCATGGGCTTAGTCTCTGATGAGAAAGGTAACAATGTTATTTTGACCGACATTGAGGGCATTGAGGATAATCATGGTGATATGGACTTTAAGATAGCTGGCACTACTGAGGGTATCACAGCACTACAAATGGACACTAAGCTCAAAGGCATAAGTTTAGAAATCGTAGAAAAGGCGTTAAATCAAGCCCGGGAGGCTCGCCTGTTCATTCTGGATACAATGAATCAAACTATCAGCTCCAGCCGACCCGAAGTCAGCCGTTACGCACCACGAATGTATAAAATAACAATTGACCCTGATAAAATCGGTAGCGTAATCGGCACCGGAGGTAAAACAATCAGGTCAATTATTGATGAAACTAAAACAACCATTGATATTGACAATGATGGCACCGTACTTATCGGCTCACCTGATGAGGAAGCGGCCCGTAAAGCCGTTAAAATTATTGAAGAACTAACCAAGGATGTAGAGGTTGGCGGTATCTATACCGGGAAAGTAATGCGGTTGATGAGCTTTGGTGCTTTTGTAGAAATTCTTCCTGGTAAGGAAGGCTTAGTTCACATCAGTGAACTGGCTGACTATCGTGTGGAGAAGGTCGAGGATATAGTCAAAGTGGGTGATGAGATTACGGTTCAAGTAACTGAGATTGATAATATGGGTAGGGTAAACCTGTCGCGGCGAGCTGTGCTCAACAAGCTTTCTCAAATACCTGGAGCTGGGGTAAAGGATTCGCTATCTGAGGACTACCCATTTAGAAAACAGCGTGAGGTTCATTCCTCACGGCACCCCCGTCCCTCTAGGAATAAACAGCGTTACTAGGATAGCGGAGTTAAGTCATGAAGCCGATAAGGGTAGTAGTTCAAGGTGCATTAGGTAGAGTAGGCCGAGTGGTTATTAATGCCCTATGTCGTGAATCTGAAATTCAGGTAGTAGGCGCCGTAGAGCTACATGTTTCCCAGGATTACCTATCACTGCCTGACAACTCTGGTTCGGTACCCTTTTCTTCCAACCTGGAGTATATCCTCACTAGTTGCCGACCTGATGTGCTGGTAGATTTCACTATTGCTCAGGCTACCATGCCAGCAGCCCGTATTGCCACTAAACAAGGGGTTAACCTGGTAATAGGAACTACTGGGTTGACAGATGACGAGCTTAGCGAGATTGCCCGATTAGCACTAGCTCATAAGGTTGGGGCAGTGGTAGCTCCCAACTTTGCTCTGGGAGCAGTGCTAATGATACACCTCGCCAAGGTAGCCGCCAAATACCTTGACTATGCTGAGATTATAGAGCTACACCATAACCTGAAGGCTGACTCTCCTTCGGGAACCGCCCTATCTACAGCCAAAGCAATGGCAGCCGCCAGAGGTAAACCGTTCAAACGCCCTCCCTCAGAACAAAAAGAAACCCCGGCTAGTCGGGGAGAGCAAGTTGAGGGCGTTACCATTCATAGCGTACGTCTACCTGGTCTTATGGCACACCAGGAGGTGCTCCTGGGAGGACCAGGGCAAACATTAAGCATAAGACATGATACTATTAATCGAGAATGTTATATACCAGGTGTTATACTAGCCATTAAGGAAGTAGTTAAACAGCAAGGGCTAGTCTATGGTCTAGATACTCTGCTTGGTTTATCGGAGGGGTAATGAAGGGGTATAGAGTAGCCATTGTTGGTGCCACCGGACTGGTAGGACAAGAGTTTATCAAAATTCTAGAGCAACGTAACTTCCCTATGGACTCAATTCAGCTTTTAGCCTCAGACCGTTCAGCCGGCAGGAAGTTGTTTGTCAGTCACCGAGAGATTGAAGTCAAAGAGACTGTTCCCGAGTCCTTCAAAGAAATAGATATTGCCCTCTTCTCTGCGGGCGCTGAGATTAGTCGCCACTTCTCACCCATAGCTGCCCAATCAGGGGCAGTAGTTATCGATAATAGCTCTGCCTTCCGAATGGTGCCTACAGTTCCCTTGGTAGTACCTGAGGTCAATCCCGAAGACATTAAAGGGCATAAGGGGATTATAGCTAATCCAAATTGCTCCACTATTCAAACGGTAGTGGCTCTATACCCACTGCATAAGGTTAATCCCATCAAACGCCTTATTGTTGATACCTACCAGGCGGTGTCAGGCACCGGTTCAGCAGCAGTAGACGAACTAACCACACAAGCCAAGCAGGTACTGGATGGGCAAGCTACTGTCCCCCATGTTTACCCTCACCAAATAGCCTTTAATGTGCTGCCAGAGATAGATGTTTTTCTGGACAATGCCTATACTAAAGAAGAGTGGAAGCTGGTGGAAGAAACAAGGAAGATAATGCATGCTGATAGTATAGCTATCTCGGCGACTTGTGCACGAGTCCCGGTATTTACCGGACATAGTGAGGCGGTCAATGTAGAGTTCTCCCAGCCTATGTCTCCTGACGAGGCACGACGTATTTTTGCCCAGGCCCCAGGGGTCAAGGTATTAGATGACCCAACTGTTAGTCTTTATCCTCAGCCGTGGTCAGCCGCTGGCACTGATGAGGTTTTTGTGGGACGCATTCGTCGAGATGCTTCTCACCCCAATGGCTTAATTATGTGGGTCGTAGCCGACAACCTGCGTAAGGGAGCTGCTCTAAATACCATCCAGATTGCTGAAGAGATGATTAAAAGAGGATGGCTCCATCCAAGGAAGTGAAAAAAAATGAAAAAACTAGGACGATTACTGACAGCAATGGTGACCCCCTTCAATGAGGAGGGGATGGTTGATTACGAACAGGCCAGGAGGTTAGCCCTGGCTCTACTCAACTCAGGAAGCGACGGAGTACTTGTCGTGGGCACGACCGGGGAGTCTCCCACCCTTATCCGACAGGAGGAACTGCGCCTGTTCAGCGAGGTGAAATCAGCCGTAGGCGAACGAGGGGCAGTAATAGCTGGCACTGGTAGTAACAGCACTGCGGAGGCCATAGAGGCAACCAGGGAGGCAGAGCGAATCGGGGTTGATGCCTGCCTATTAGTCGTCCCCTACTATAATAAACCCACTCAAGAGGGCTTATATCAGCACTTTAAGGCCATTGCTCAGAGCACTGATTTACCCTGTATCCTTTATAATGTGCCGTCACGCACCGTTACCAACCTATCGGCAGAGACGGTTATCAAACTGAGTCAGATTGACAACATTATCGGGGTCAAAGAAGCCAGCGGCAATCTGGATCAAATCTCCCAGATAATCAGTAACACAGGGGAAGATTTCCTCGTCTGGAGTGGCAACGATGGCGATACCCTGCCCATACTTGCCTTAGGTGGTTACGGGGTTATTAGCGTTGCCTCTAACCTGGTTGGTAGCCAAATAAGGGAAATGATTGATAGTTTTACTGGTGGTAAAACGGATAAAGCTGCTGAGATACACCGCCATCTTTTACCCCTGATTAATGCCTTATTTATTGTCTCCAACCCTATTCCGGTTAAATATGCGGTTAATTATGTAGGCTTTAATGTGGGGAAGCCACGCTTGCCCCTCACTGAGCCTGATGAAAAAACAGCCGCCATCATCAAAGCCACCCTGAAAAACTACCACATTGACCTGCCGGTATAGGCGGGAACTACTGTCCTGTGACACCCTGATTAAAAGATACAGGCGTATTATCCCACCGAGTCAATAATGTAACTCTAAGTGCCTTTCAGTATTCAGTTTAGCCTCGCTTTGTACCTTTTCGTGCTCAGAAGTTCGTTAGCAAAAATGTTAGCAGATGTGGTATTGGCTTTTCTTTAAGAATATTGACAAATCGTTTAGTGATTGTCTATCATTGACGTACAATTTGTGATATATTGTTGTAGTCTCGAAAACAAAATAGTAAATAAAGAAATATTATGATTTTGTTAGCTATTCAGGGAGGTTAATGTTATGCCAGTAATAAATTGGAGAGGGAAACAGGTTGAGGCAACTCCGGTAAAATTCAGAAACGTTAGGGAAGAATGGAACGAATATGACCTAGAAGATGGTAGTACAATAAGAATGAAAACTATTGTATCGGATGTAGTGTGTGTCCCTGATGAATATGACAAAGAAAATAATCCCGTTTATGTTGTCAAATCAACAAACATGGTTGTCGTAAATTCACCTGACCACCTAAAGAAAAAGAGCTAAAACAATAATAGGGATATATTTTGAGGTAGGAAATGATTGAATTAGAAATAAGTAATGCTGACATTAAATTTGGAATCAACGAAATTGTTGAAAGTAAAATATCATACGTTGGTGTTTACGAACAGTACTCGACATTTATTTCGACACAAATTTCACGAACCTACGATAATGAAATAGATATTTTCACGCTAGATATACACGAAGATTGGTCAATCGAGACAATACCTAACGATTGCATATTGAAGAATCCAGTGTTCACAAATCAAGAAGTTAACGGTTGGATAGCATACATTAAGGATATGTTTTACAAATTTCCGCAAGTTGAATCAATTTATTATATAATTGACGAGGATAAAATTGATGTATGGATAATTATACCCAAGAGGGATTTCTCATTAGTACGTAGATTAGTCGATTTAGAAATGAGTGTACTGGATACATTCGAAGCAAATGATAAACCATTATATCAGTTTGAATTCCATATAATATATCGCGGTAGAAATAATGAGGCTGATTTAATTCCGCAGAGAGCTTTGCGTATTCCAAAATAATAGTAGATACTTAGTAATTATTATCATGCCTAAAAAAGATGAGCATACGGATCAGGCGGAGCACAATCGTGCTTTTTGGGAAAGCTACGACCTAGATTCTACACCTTACCTCGACTGGGTTGTAATCGGTATATTCTATGAAAGTGTGCATTGGATTGAAGCATATTTAGATACTAAAGGGGAACATTCAGGAGGACACCCGGACCGCTTACAAAACATGAAGAGATATAGGGCTGACATTGGAACAATAAGAAATGATTATGAGGTATTAAGAACGGAAAGCGAGAACGCAAGGTATCTATGCCATAAACACAATTCAACTGAAATATCAAGAGATTTAATACCCGTATTGGATAATATAAAAAGCACGATAGAGAAGGTTTTAGTTTAGAAAATTCACTAAGTTTGGTGTGATCACTAATTAGATGGAGTCATAAAATAATTACAAGGAAATCTATAGCAAAGTAAGGGAGCCATATAAGCTCCCTTACTGTTTTTTAGAAAGGGTAAATTAGTATTTTTGACTATTGAAACCCTGCTTATAATATAGGCATCTTCTGAATGGTTTGCTCGCGCTCGGGTCCTACACAGATAAGGTTGACCGGGCAGGAGATGAGTTCTTCCAACCTGGCTACATATTGGCGAGCCTTAACCGGCAACTGCTCATACTCCCGAATATGGCTGATGGGAGCTTGCCACCCGAGTAGCTCCTCATAGATAGGCTGACACTTTTCTAAAGCGGCGATACTGCTCGGGAAATAATCAATAGTATTTCCATCCAGTTTATAGCCCACGCATATCTTTAAGGTGGGAAAGGTATCAAGAATGTCAAGGCGGGTAATTGCTGCCCCGGTAAAACCATTAATTCGGGTGCTAAAGCGAGCGGCAATAGCATCAAACCAGCCGCAGCGCCGCGGTCGGCCGGTAACGGTACCATACTCGTGACCCCGTTCCCTAATCAGGTCACCGGTTTCATCCTTCAGCTCGGTAGGCATTGGACCAGTACCAACTCGGCTGCAGTAAGCCTTGAACACACCTAGAATGCGACTAATCCTAGTCGGACCCAGACCGGCGCCCAGACAGCCTTCCCCGGCCAGTGGCGAGGAAGAGGTAGTATAGGGATAGGTGCCAAAGTCAGGGTCAAGTAGAGTCCCCTGAGCTCCTTCTAGCAGCACCAGCTCCTCTCTGCTCAGCGCCTCCTCCAAGATTATGGTTGTATCCTTAATATGAGGAGCCAAACGCTCCCCATACTGGCAATACTGACTATATACTTCATCCAACGATAGAGGGCTAACCCCGTAAACTTTGGTTAAAATAGTGTTTTTGTAGTCAAGTGTAGAACGAAGTCGCTCCAGCAGCACCTCTTTATCCAAAAGGTCACCAGCTCTGATGCCATACCTGGCTACCTTATCGGCAAAGGCAGGACCTATACCCTTACGGGTTGTCCCTATTGCTTTGCCACCACGCCATTCTTCCTCCAGCCCATCAAGCAGGATATGATAGGGCATAATCAAGTGAGCCCGGTCACTGATAAATAGCCGGCTGGTATCTACACCACGCTGGTTAAGCGATTCTATTTCTTCAATTAGCACAGCCGGATTAATCACCACCCCATTGCCGATGATGCAGGTAGCCTCAGGATAGAAAATACCGGAAGGAACAAGCCGCAGCCCAAATCTACCAAAGGGATTAACTATAGTATGTCCGGCGTTGTCACCACCGGAGAAACGGACTACTACCTTTGCCTTTTCAGCAAGCAGGTCAACCACCTTGCCCTTCCCTTCATCTCCCCACTGGGCACCAATAACAGCAATGACTGGCATTATTTCCTCCTGTCCAGAATAAACACTTCTTTACTTATAGCATAAACAGCCCGATAAATACACAATCGCCTAACTTGACATTAACACATTAGATTGGAGCCGATGAAATTCTTTCTGTCGTTGCGAGCGAAGCGAAGCAATCTTGTGGTTGCTTCCTTTTGTTTTGTCTTCGGGAGATTGCTTTGTCGCTGTCGCTCCTCGCAATGACTACTTGGTTTTTGTTTGTTTCCATACGTAAAGCAACCTCTGGCCGGCAGTAAAAAAGCTAAAGGCTACTATAATAGCTAAGGCAATAATTAGGGCATTATCAATCTGGTTTAATAAGAGCCCCAGTGCCAGCACAACGACCCTCTCGGCTCGAGTAAATAACCCTACCTGACACTCCAGACCCAATGCTTCCGCTCTAGCCCTGATATAGCTCACCAGCAGTGAGCCAATTAAGGCAACACCAGCCAGTAAAATTCCGGTGGTTGATTGTTCTCCGGCATAGAGGACCAAAATGCCAATTAGCAGCACTGCCTCTGATAAACGGTCAAGCGTAGAGTCAAGGATAGCACCAAAACGGGTAGCCTGATTAGTGCGGCGAGCCAGTGCTCCATCAAGCATATCAAAAAAACCGGCGATAAGCACTACAAGACCGGCAGCAAGAAGATGCCCGGTAATAATAAGGGCTGCAGCGCCGACAGTTAGTGAAAAACCAAACCAGGTTATAGCACTGGGGGTTATAGGTGTCTTGGATAAAAGCCGCACTACCGGTTCAGTAAAACGATAGGCTAAGGCCTTGCGAACTTCAGATAACTTTGCCATTGACCATCGCTTTTCTGAAATAATCCTATCCTAAGCTGTCTCTATACCTTGCTTAAACCGGCAAAGCTTCAACTTCTGGAAGGTGTTTCTGCCACGGGGGCTCACTAAGTATTCTAGTATAGTAATTCAACACCCTCTGGGCAATGTGCTCCCAGCTATACTCCATTGCTTTAAGCCTTGCCCTCGCCCCCATCTCCTGCCGAAGCGATTCATTAGTCAAGAGAGAAACTAGAGCCTGGGCTAACATTTCCTCATTCCTGGGTGGCACCAGCAGCCCCTCAACGCCATGGGTTAGCACGCTATTATAACCTTCTATATTAGTAGCCACGATTGGCTTACCCACCGCCATAGCCTCGAGTAAAACAATCCCAAAGCTTTCCAGCCCTGTGGCCGGTGCACAGAAAACGTCGGCTGTTTTATAATACTGGGGCAACTCACTCTGAGGCTTACCACCAACAAATATGACGTCCTTTAACCCACTCCGCAGAACTTCCTTTTCATACTTGCCACGCAGCCTTGTCCCGGGACCGACTATGATAAGCCGTGAATTGGGCACTTCTTGCCTTACTCGCCTGTAGGCTCTTATGAGATAATCAACACCTTTTTGTTTTTCCAAACGACCAACAAACACAATATTCAGTTTCCCATCGCAAAATTCACTAATCGGAGATACATCAGGGGAGAAGAGCTCCAAATCAATACCATTGGGAATAATATTATAATATCCAGGGACATATTTACTGGCAAACTCCATAGCTGCCTTTGATACGGCAATCTTACCATCAAGCTTATGCAGGCGTCTTTTTAGCATTATAGTACTTATGGGTCTACCGAATTTGTAACCTGGCTTACCGTCGAAGGCATGAAAAGTAGCTACATTAGCTGTATTTGAAAAACGGAGCACAGCACTACATAGCATAGGCATAAAGGGCTCATGGAGGTGGATAATATCAAAGTTCTCTCGGCTAAGAACAGATTTTATAGTAGGGCCTAACCTTAGTGATATGGTAACACGGCAAATAGTACCGCCAGCGGGTATGGGGATAGGTGTTCCTATGCGTATGAATTTGCCGCCAAAACCAGAGACATTACCAGATGAGGGAGCAATGACCTTAACATCATGCCCCATCTTGGTAAGGTGACGCTCTAGAGAAGAAACATGAATGTTAACACCACTGGGATAAACAAAATCATAAGGCGAAACTAATGCTATCTTCATAAGTAGCCGCCTAAAACTTCCCCACCGGTTTACGCAGGCTGTCGCTCTAAAGAACGGCTCTTCTCGGCAACTTGCTTGGTGCTAGCAATAAACTCTTCCACCATTCGGTGAGCTTCGTCATCTGTATATTGAATAGGAGGTGATTTCATAAAATAGGCAGAAGGGGCTATCAGTGCCCCCTTCAAGCCTCGGTCTAGGGCAAGTTTACAGCACCTTATAGCATCAATAACTACCCCGGCTGAGTTAGGGCTATCCCACACCTCAAGTTTCAGCTCCAGGTCCAAAGGGACATCACCAAAGGTTCGCCCTTCCATCCTGATATGACAAAACTTGCGGTCCTTAAGCCACGGCACATAATCACTGGGACCGATATGGATATCATCCGGGTCAAGCTTATAGTCAAGTTGAGAAGTAACTGCATTGGTTTTAGATATTTTTTTAGACTCAAGGCGTTCTCGCTCTAACATATTAAGAAAGTCGGTATTACCACCAAAGTTCAATTGATAGGTTCGCTCCAGCTTAACCCCACGGTCTCTAAATAGCCTGGTCAATACGCGATGGATAATAGTGGCTCCGACCTGAGATTTTATATCATCGCCAATGACGGGTAGTCCTTTTTCAGCAAAGCGTCCCTGCCAATACTTCTCTCGGGCAATAAAAACAGGAATACAATTGACGAAGCTACAGCCAGCTTCCAGCACCTGCTCAACATACCACTTAGTTGCCTCCTCACTACCAACGGGCAAATAGTTAACCACCACATGGGTTTGGGTTTCCTTAAGAATCTTAACCATATCAGAGGTTTGTCCCGGCGCCTTCTCTATTATCCGAGAAGGATACTTACCCAAGCCATCATGGGTCATACCTCGCTGAACTTTAATACCTGTAGTCGGTACCTCAGTAAATTTGAAGGTATTATTGGGTGAGGTAAAAATCGCCTGTGCCAAGTCTTTGCCAACCTTATTCTTATCAATATCAAAGGCAGCTACGAAGTTGGTATCGCTTATATGGTATCCCCCTAGGTTAACATGCATAAGCCCGGGCACAAATTCAGTCTCCTTCGCCTTCTTATAGTAATAAACACCCTGAACTAGCGATGAGGCACAATTACCTACTCCTAGTATAGCCACATTTATATTAGCCAAAACCAATCACTCTCCCTTCTAATTAGCAAAAAGCTTCCCTAAAAGGTTGCCCAAATTAACCTATTACTAATTGAATTAATCAGGCGCACGTTAGTTGATGACTATTGCGCTCTCGCCCCTACCGACTCACTAAAATGTTGATATAAGCACTTTATTTAGCGAGCACAGTTGGCTAATGAGGGGCACTAGTGAAATCGGCTAATAATTAGCCTCGACCAATTCTAAATACCTTGGTCCCACAAACAGGGCAGACTCCCCGGGTAGCTGGTCTCCCATTCTTCAGGGTAACCCGCTGTGCATTTTTTATCTCCACCTTCTTTCGGCACTTAAAACAATACGCTTGCACTCTTATTACCTCCTTTTAGAATTGTTTGAACTATATCCCTATTATACGCAAACTGTCAAGCCCTATGCTGCTCAGTGCTGTTATCACTACTAACCTCATCAATTAGCTGTAAGAGGTAGTCTCCCCGCTCAATAGAATCATCCCGCTGAAAGCTTAGTTCAGGAATATGTCGAAGCCTCAGACGCTTAGCCAGCTCGTTACGGAAGAAACCCGAAGCAGCAACTAATACGCTTAGTGTTTCTTGCTTTTCTTCCTCGCTGCCTATACGACTGACGAATATCTTAGCATGTCTTAGGTCAGGAGAAGTAGAAACATCAGTTACAGCAACCAAATTGCCAAGTCGTGGGTCTTTCACCTGGCGCCGAAGTAATTCACTAATTTCCTGGCGAATGAGACTATTCACTCGCTCAATACGATGTGCCATAATTATTGCCCCCTTAGCTGGCTTTCTCCCTCCTGAAAAATTCTAATATATCACCAACCTGAAACTCATTAAAATCCTCGATGACCACACCGCACTCATAGCCAGCGGACACCTCCTTAACATTATCCTTAAAGCGCCTCAAGCTGCTAACAACGGATTCAACCACCACTTGCTCCCCACGCCGTAGCCTGGTTGAGACACCCCGAGTTGCTTTACCTTCGGTAACATGGACACCGGCTGCCTTTTCTTTCCTTCCCGCAGGGAAGATATCCCGTACCTCAGCGCGCCCATCGATAACCTCAACGTAAGACGGCTCCAACATACCTTTGAGAGCCTTGTCCACATCATCTACCAAATTGTAGATTATATTATAGTGGCGGATGCCCACACCCTCCACTTCAGCTAATCGCCGAGCCCCGGGCTCAGAGTCAACATTAAAACCAATGATGAGCCCCTTAGAGGCAATAGCCAACATAACATCACTCTTAGTAATATTGCCACTGCCACTATGGATAACTCTGACCTTGACTGCCTCTGCTCCCAACTGTTCCAAAGAACTTCTTATCGGTTCAATACTGCCTTGAACATCAGCCTTAAGAATAACATTAAGCTCTTTTACTTGGCCAGCACTTATTTGGTCAAAGAGATTATCAAGACTCACTGATTTTGGCGTTAGTGAAGACTCTCGCTGTGCTTCCAGTTGACGTTTTTGTATTAAAGCCTGTGCTTGGTGTTCGCCAGCTACAGTAGTTAGAGTATCCCCCACTTGAGGCACACTATTTAAGCCAAGGAGTTCAACAGGGGTAGCTGGTCCAGCTTTCCTCACCCGCTTACCCATGTCATTAAACATAGCTTTTACCCTACCCCATGTAGTACTAATTACTACAGTGTCACCAAGCCTTAAGGTTCCGTCGTGAACTAGCACTGTAGCTAAAGGCCCCTTAGTCTTGTCTAGATTAGCTTCAATAGCTACCCCTACTGCCGGTTGAGAAGGGTTTGCTCTAAGGTTCTCCATCTCGGCTACAACTAGGAGGTTTTCCAACAACTCAGAGATGCCCTTCTTTTCTTTGGCCGAGGTTAGAACACAGACTGTATCGCCTCCCCACTCCTCAATAAGTAGACCAGCATCAGCTAGCTGTTGCTTGACAAGCTCTGGATTAGCCTCAGGCTTATCAATTTTATTAATAGCCACCATGATGGGCACCCCAGCCGCTCGGGCATGGTCTATAGCTTCTAAAGTCTGTGGCATTACCCCATCATCAGCGGCTACTACCAAAATAGTGATATCGGTTACCTGGGCACCGCGAGCTCGCATGGCAGTAAAGGCTTCATGACCTGGGGTATCCAAAAAGGTAATCTTTTGCCCATTGACCTCTACTTGATAAGCACCAATATGCTGAGTAATACCGCCAACTTCAGTAGCCATCACATTAGTCTGCCTGATAGCATCCAAAAGCCTAGTCTTACCGTGGTCAACATGCCCCATAATAGTAACTACAGGCGGTCGTGGCTGCAGACCACTAATTTCCTCACTCTGGAGCTGCTGCCTCTTAATCTCGCCAATAACATTAGCTGATTTCCGAGTCGTCTGAGGCTTAAGGCGTACTTCATAACCAATGTCTGTAGCTATTGCCGCTGCTGTCTCATAGTCAATGACCTGGTTAATATTAGCCATAATGCCGTTTTTCATCAGTCGTTTGATGATGTCGATGGCACTAATCGGCAAAAGCTCAGCCAATTGCCTCACACCTAAGGCGTGGGGAATCTCAATCAAGAGTGCCTTCGGTGATGAAGAACTGTCACTAACCTTGGACTTCGAAACTTTGCCCTGTTCACCTACCTTGGCCACTGGTTAACTCCTTACAGAAGGTTTTTCCCATATCTAATAAGCTGTTCTCGATTATCCTGGGTAAGGGTAGTCCGTAGAACATGCTCTAGCTGACTACCCCTCAACCCAACCTCCCAACATCCTTGTGACCGACACAAATAAGCACCACGCCCTGCTTTCTTGCCACCGGTATCAATCTCTACACTCCCATCAGAAACACGCACTAAACGGATTAGCTCCTGCTTAGCTTTTACCTTACGGCAAGCCACGCAAGTCCGCTGCGGTGTATGCTGCCTAATACTCCTCCTCATCCTCGTCTATACGAATTTCTGGCTCGCGGCGTTGTTTTTTAAGCCTGATGCCATCCTCAGCTCTCCCCTCGCCTTTAGTGCCCTTCTTTTTCCTCTTCTTTGACTTGGTTTCAGGCTTAATCGGTTCCGGTACCAGAATATCCTCAGCAAAGCGAACCTGAGGTTTTTCCACGGCTGCTTGCGGTTCAAAGGGAATCTGTGGAGGAATAAATGTACCATCAGTAGCTGGTAAAGGTTCAGCCGCTTCTTCTGGTGGCTTTGCCGATACTAAAGCTGGCTCCATAACATCCGGGGTTCCAGCCGGAGACTCCTCCCCAACTATAGCCTCTTCCGCCGTCTCGGTTAAAAGCTCAGCCTTTGCCATCCTTTCTGCCTCGGCGCTTGAGGCACTCTTAATATCAATTCGCCACCCGGTGAGTTTAGCGGCCAGCCTAACATTCTGCCCTTCTTTGCCAATAGCTAATGAAAGTTGCTTATCAGGGATAACTACGGTAGCTACCTTCTCTTCACCATTCAGCTCGACACCTAATACCTGGGCCGGGCTAAGAGCACTAGCAATAAAGACAGAGGCAGACGGATTCCACATAACAACATCAATTTTTTCACCACTTAACTCATTCACAATATTTTGTATCCTGATACCACGTAATCCAACGCAGCAGCCAACCGGGTCAATACCATCCTGACGTGCCGCTACAGCTACCTTACTTCGATAGCCAGCTTCACGAGCAATTGATTTTAACTCCACAATCTCGTTAAAGACCTCAGGAACCTCCAACTCAAAGAGCCGACGAAGCAAATTTGGGTGAGAACGTGACACTACCAGCTGAGGTCCCCGGCTGGTTTGAACTACCTCTAAGAGGCAAACCTTAAGCCTTTGACCTACCCGATACCTCTCATTGCGCATCTGCTCAGCTCCAGGCAGCACCGCCTCTGTTCTACCCAAATCAAGAAATATCTGCCTGGGCTCAATACGCTGCACCAGCCCAGTGACAATATCACCTTCCTTATCAGCATATTCCTCAAATATAGCGCTATGCTCTGCCTCATGAAGACGCTGCAAGATGACCTGTTTTGCTGTTTGAGCAGCGATGCGCCCAGCATTACGCGGGGTAGCTTCTACCATGATAGCCTCGCCAATCTGCACATCTGGCTTGACTCGGCGTGCCTCATCTAATTGTATTTCACAGCGCCCATCTGAAGATAGCTCAGCTACAGTTTTCTCAGCCCACACTTCAACCTTGCCGGTAGTAGGATTAATCTTAACCGCAATATTCTGGGTAGCAGCAAAATTATCCTTTCTATAAGCTGATACCAGGGCTGACTCTACCGCAGCAATAACCACCTCCTTAGGCAGTTTCTTCTCTGCCGAGAGTTGGGTGATAGCAAGCAGAAAGTCGCTCTTCATCGCAGATTAAAACCTCCGATTCTATTGTTTCCCACACAATAAAAAAGTGGGAATAAAACCCACTCAACTACTCAACCTTTGTCTAGTAAAAAGTATAGCATAATCAAGTTTAAGATGCAAGCCCCCGGGCAATGTCAAAGTCTAGAAATATTAGTTGTATTAAGCTATAATAAGCACTAAAGGTAATAACTAGAATGCCGTCTTCAGAATGGGTGAGAACTTGAACATAGAAAAATTAAGGGCTGCTGTTACCGGTGAAATAGACGCTCAGCGCCATCAGCTTAGTGAGCTTAGCCTAAAAATTCACGCCAACCCTGAGCTAGGTTTCCATGAGGTCAAGGCAACTGCCTGGTTAACCCGGTACCTGGAGGAAAATGGTTTCTCTATAGAACGGGGCATCTGTGAGCTGCCGACTGCCTTCAGGGGAAGCTACGGACGAGGAAAACCCACTATCGCCATTCTAGCTGAGTATGATGCCCTACCTGGTCTTGGTCACGCCTGCGGTCATAATCTAATAGCTGCCTGTGCCGTTGGTGCTGCTGTAGCTTCCAAGCTAGCCATTGACCAGCTCGGAGGTAGTATCTTGGTTATCGGCACGCCGGCTGAGGAGGGGGGTGGAGGCAAGATAATTATGGCAGATAGAGGTGCCTTTAATAACGTGGACATGGCCATGATGGTGCACCCAGGGGTGTATAATGTCGCTACCGCTCGAGCCCTCGCCAACCAGTCTCTAGAGGTTGAATTCTTTGGCAAGGCAGCTCATGCTGCCGCTCGACCTGAGGCAGGCATCAATGCTCTAGAGGCAATGCTAAACTCCTTCGCCGCTATTAATTCACTAAGGCAACACATTAAGGATAAAGCCCGTATCCACGGCATAATTACTGATGGTGGGCAAGCAGCTAATATTGTCCCGGCCCATAGTGCTGGGAGCTTCCTAGTGCGGGCTGAGGATAATACCTACCTCGACGAGTTAAAAGAGAGGGTCCTAAATTGCTTTATTGGAGCTGCCACTGCTAGTGGCGCTCGACTGGAATATAGGTGGGGAAAGACACGCTATGCCCCCATGCGTAATAACCTCACCCTAGCCCGGCTATTCCGGCAAAATATGCAATCCTTGGGGCGCAGGATGCAACTCTTCAACCCTAGTAGTGCTTTTGGGAGCACTGATATGGGTAATGTCAGCCAACTAGTTCCCGGCATCCACCCTATCGTAGCCATAGCCCCGAAGGATGTACTAGGTCACTCTCCCCAGTTTGCTGAGGCAGCCGCCTCAGAGGCTGGTATCCGTGGCCTCGTTGATGCCGCCAAGGCTCTAGCCATGACTGCTGTTGACTTGGTTGCCAATCCTGAAATAGCTGTCAAGGTCAAAGAGGAGTTTAAGCAAAGTAAATGATTAAGATAGGCATTCCCAGGGCTCTACTCTACTACCAATACTACCCTATGTGGAAGACCTTCTTTGAAGAACTGGGGGCAGAGGTGGTGGTTTCACCACCCACCACTCAGACTGTGTTATCGGAAGGCTCATCCCGGGTGGTAGCTGAGACCTGCTTGCCAACAAAGATTTTTTTGGGTCATGTTCTTTCTCTGGTAAAAAAGTGCGACTATATTTTTATCCCTGCCATCCGTAGTGTGAAAAGCAAAACTTATAACTGTTCCAAGTTTCTTGGTTTACCTGATATGACCAGAGCAGTTATCCCCGAATTGCCGCCTATCCTGGATATAGATATTGATATTAACAAGGGGAAGCATGAGCTGTATCAAGCTATTTATAAGCTGGGACGGTATTTTACCTGGAATCCGTTCAGGGTCAGGCGAGCCAGTATAGCTGCCTGGCAAGCTAACCTGAATTATCAACAGTTAATGTGTAACCATAGCTTAACACCACCACAGGCAATAGAAAGAATATTAGATACACCTGGGGTAGAGCCAAAAACACATTCTGATTACCCAATTCCAACGCAAGCCACCATTGCCATCATTGGTCACCCGTATCTCCTCTATGATGAACACATAAATTACCGCCTTATCCACCGGCTTGAGCAAGCTCAGAATAAGGTGTTAACCCCGGAGATGCTCACCGCTGAGGAGCTCGAATCGGCTACAGCTAGATTGGTGGGCAGAGCCAAGTGGACATGCGAAGAGGAAGTGGTAGGGGCTGGAGGGCACTATTTGAGAAGCGGTACCGATGGTGTAATAGGAATAACGGCATTTGGCTGCGGACCTGATTCACTGATGATGGATATAGTGCAACGGCAGGCCCGGACTATGACCACTCCCTTCATGAGTCTTACCCTGGATGAACATACGGCTGAAGCCGGTATAGTTACCCGCCTTGAAGCCTTCCTTGATATGATATATAGAAAGAAAAGGAAACGGATATGCGTCTAGGCATGACCCATATGGGTAATATTGATGTAGCCGTAAAAGCACTAGCTAGCAAGCTGGGCATTGACTTGGTTATGTCACTAGCCACAAGTCAGCGCACCCTATCCCTGGGTGTTAAATACTCACCAGAGACGGCCTGCCTCCCTTTCAAACTCCAACTTGGTAATATGATTGAGGCTCTGGAGTTGGGGGCAGACACTTTAATGATGCCAGGCGAACTTGGTCCTTGCCGTTTTGGCTACTATCACAAGGTTCA
>Ga0209979_1002144_pt1 | contig 19506 bp, 14 predicted proteins | sample AnhtaG_FD_183114 | JGI IMG/M metagenome (GOLD analysis project Ga0209979, IMG submission 183114) | Deep subsurface microbial communities from Anholt, Denmark to uncover new lineages of life (NeLLi) - Anholt_01485 metaG (SPAdes) (version 2) | ecosystem: Environmental > Aquatic > Marine > Oceanic...
ATCTTTACCCGATGCCCGAATGTTAGAAAGCTGCTTGCTTTTTACCACGTTTACGGGTATGTCTTTTTCCTTGCAGTGCTCCCCGACTACTTGTCCTTCATACACTTTCTCACCTGGCTCAACAAAGAAAATACCCCGGTCGTACAAAGCATCAAGCGCATAAGCTGTCACTTGTCCGGTATTGGTTGCAATCATAACGCCTGCCTTTCGCTGAGGTATCGCTCCCCGCATCAGCTCATATCTTTCAAACGCATGATGCATAATCGCTCTGCCCTGTGTTGCGTTCATCATCCTGGCATTAAGACCGAACAAGCCTCGCGATGGTATCAAAAATTCCATATGAACAAAACCACTTGCTCCGCTCTTGGCATCTATTTTAACTATTTCACTGCGCCGGTCGCCCAGAAGACTCATCACAGAATTCTGGCAATCTAAAGGGCAATCCACCGTAAGCAATTCTATCGGCTCATGACGCCGTTCTTCAACTATTCTCAAAATCACATTCGGCTTACCTACACAAATCTCATACCCTTCTCGCCGCATATTCTCAAGTAAAATCCCAAGATGCATCAGCCCTCTACCGGAAACATTGAATTCTTCAGGTGTCCGGCCGGCTTCTACTCTCAATGCGACATTCTGCTGAAGCTCCTTTTGGAGTCTATCTCCAATCTGCCTGCTCGTTACGTATTTGCCGTCTTGGCCGGCGAAAGGCCCATCGTTAACCCTGAATGTCATTGACATTGTCGGCTCATCAACAGGAATAACCGCAAGCCTTGAAGGATTATCCGCACAGGCAATGGTGCTGCCAATATCAACAGGATCAAGCCCCGATATTGCACATATGTCACCGGCCTGGACGCTTAAAACCTGCTTTCGGCCAAGTCCATGAAACTGATGAATATGCATAATCTTTTGCTGTGTATGCAGACCTTCGGCGTCAATTACAGTAACTCTCTGACCTTCAGTTATCTGTCCGGAAAAAACTCTTCCTGTTGCTATCTGCCCCACATAATCAGAATATTCCAGATTCGTCACCAGCATTTGCAACGGAGCATCAGGGATAACATGCGGCGAAGGAACGTTATTTATGATTGCATCGAATATTACCTGCATATTGCCGATTCTCTTCTCAGAATCAGTCGTCGCCCATCCCTCCCTTGCCGATGCGTAAACAAGAGGAAAATCAAGTGCCTCATCGTCGGCGCCAAGTGACACAAGCAGATCAAATACTTCATTGACGACATCATCCGGCCTGCTGTTTGCGCGATCAGCCTTGTTGATAATGACTACGGGTTTCAGCTTATACTCAAGGGCCTTGGTCAATACAAATCTGGTCTGCGGCATGGGCCCTTCAAAGGCATCAACCAAAAGCAGCACACCGTCTGCCATTTTCAAAACACGTTCAACCTCTCCGCCAAAATCAGCATGCCCCGGTGTATCGATTATATTGATTTTATATTCATTGCCTTGTGAATCCGTATAGTAAATAGCGCAGTTTTTACTTAAAATTGTTATACCCCGCTCCCGTTCCAGCGGATTTGAATCCATAATCAATCCGTGCTCGCTGCCGGCCAGCTTGTCAAGATCCTCCTGCCTAAACATCCCCGACTGGTACAGAAGCTGGTCTACCAGCGTCGTCTTGCCGTGGTCAACATGGGCGATTATTGCTACATTACGAATATAATCTGAATACATAACAAACTTTCAATTAGGGAATATTAAGATAAAAAAATAAACAACTATTCAGGATTTGCTCGGTCCTCCCCATGTAAATCAATCATTTTACCCTTATTTTCAGGGCCGTCAATACAAAACCATATAAAGCCATTTGCGTTGTAAACATTTTTTGCTCCAACCGAATGTTCATTCTACGATGAAGACAGTGTTTTTGCGATTATCGAATAGATAAATATCGATCGGGGGGCAGGATGGAATAAATAAAACACGATTTTCCAGCCTTAAGGCCAATTCGGCGCAGAACCCAATTATACTCACCCCGCAAAATATATGACTCAGCAAACACTCAGGCTGCCTGCACAAGGCTTCGCAAATTATCCTTCTGTTTTTCTTTGACCCGGCCTAACGCCATAGCCAACATCACCATCAATGCTAAACCCACCCGCACCTTCATCTTCTTTTGGCCGCTCAAAACCAAACGATACATCCAAACGGGATATTTTGTGGTAATTATAACAGGCAAATTGACTTGTAACAATAGTTAACGTGTATAAGGGCAAGGTCGGCAGCGGCCTTACCAGAAGGCAGCGGCAGGATTTCCTCGCTGAATTGGCCAAAGCACCAAAGCTGCAAGAGCCGGCTACAAATCTTTACCGCATACGAGAAACGCAAAGTCTTCAACCGCTATCTTGATTTTTTGCCAGTGGATTTGTTGCAGACGCACAGGCCTGACAACAAGGCTTATGTGTTTTGGGGGCTAATCTTCCATAAGTCTTTAATGTGAAAAGGCTTATACACCCCAAAACGGCCTTCAGAACGTGAATTTTCAGATGGGCTTACAGGTCCATTCGTGGGTTGGGGTGTATATGGCGAAGGAGCCATTCCCACCGTGCCGGGCTGGGCAATGCAAGGCCTCGGCAATGTCGGAGTTGTCGGTTTACAGGAGTGAAAAATTTCTCAGATTCGCTCTTCACCATTTGTGTCAGATGGGGTACGGCACGAGTTGTGTGGTCTTCCATGTTCCTTTTCGCAATACTCACTTTTCACCGCTCCTCTGGTCGAGAGTTCATAACGATAGGTGCTACTTGGGCCATGATTGTCGTCATACGGCCTCTGGTGGCCATCCGCCCGAGGACATCAAGGCCTTCCTGCCAGAACAAAAAAGATCATGGCGTTATCCGAGGTTACCTCCGTGAGCATTTATCCTGCCGACATCACTTTCCGCTACTGTGGTCGTATATTTACTGTCGAAGAGATGGACCAAATCCGTCATCTGATAGCATCCGGTCCCCAACGCAACCGCGCCCAGCTCTCCCGTCTGGTTTGCGATAAACTCTGCTGGCTCCGCCCTGATGGTCACCGCAAAGAGATGTCCTGCCGGGTGGCCATGTTGCGCATGCAGCGGGACGGTCTGATTACGCTACCGCCACCACAACAAAGCAACGGCAACGGCCGTCACCGTCCACGATTGACAGCAGCCTCTGAGCCGAAAGAGCCGATATCACTTGCCGCCGGCGCGTTGGGCAAACTCCTCTTCCGCGCTGTAGATACTCGTGAGAACTCATCTGTCTGGAATGAATTGATCGAACGATATCATTACCTCGGCTACAAGCCATTGACAGGAGCACAGATTCGCTACCTGGTCTTCAGTGGATCTTATCTTCTGGCTGCGTTAGGTTTTGGGGCCGCCGCCTGGGCTCTGGACTTATTCCTCCGTCGGTGAAGCCGCTTTGGGCAAAGGGGTGTTATACTGACACTCGGAGAGTTCTGGAGTCTTATATGTAAACCATATAAACATTGTTAGTTGCAGTTATTTGCGATTTGAAAATTTATGGATACAACATTCAATACATTTACCACTGGAAAAGTTGAAAGGCAAATATCAAAATGTTCAGCTTGTTGAGAAACTCAATTATGGTTTTGACATCCAAGCTGAAACCTCCGATGGTGCCCCAATCCAAGTTGAGGTCAAAGGTGTGAGTGGCGAGCAAGATGTAGAACTAACAGGAAACGAAGCGGATGCTGCAGACACGTATAAGAGTTCATTCTATTTATGCGTTGTTTCATCTATTCCGAACTCGCCAACCATTCATTTAGTCAACAATCCTGCACAACCGGGTGTTGGCAAGAAAGACAAGCTAACCATTCCAGCAGAGGTTTGGAAAGTTTCTGAAACTATGTAGCTTGATTCAAGATATTTCAACAGAGGTAGACCAAGCCAGAGTTTACCATCATCAATATACTTGTCATCTACTTTATTTCTCTGGCTGAACCAAGCGGAATTCAGACAAACAAACTTAATGTTATGAATGTATCTAATTCCTGTAAGATAAGATTTCTTGCGACCTATTGAATACTTAGCTATGTTTAGGCTACTACAAAACTTTCGGTATTTGCCAAAGGGTGATATATGTCTCTGAAAATTATCATAACATAGCATATGATCAGCCTTTTCGGAATTTGTGGGAAGTGCATGAGCCGAAGCAATATTTCTAATAACATCGTGATTCCCTGGGCATATAACCAAAGAATCTGAATTTAATTTTAATTTGCTAAGGAGATCTGACAACCATTTCTTTGCTTTCATGTAATCTGATGATAATGCTTGCATTGCAATATCACAAAAGGATTATATGATTGACACATTTCTTTCATCCGGATACTTAATCCGAAATTGAAAAACGTTCGCTTCACGTAAGATTTCTGAACATTACGATATCACACAGATTTTTTCCTTTCTTTTATACCGTTTGTTAGGAGGCCTGACTGAAGCAATAAATACCTGCTTTTGGCTTCACAAGGATTTGTTGCGGAAAAGCTTAAGAGAAAACTCCTAAGTTTGAGGATTTTAATATTGATTTCTCCCGAATATACCTATATAATTAATACTTAATCGCAATTCAGAGGTTTTATATAAGTCACTGTAATTTGAAAGTACGGAGTGTTTGGAATGAGGAAGTGGCCATATTGAGGATGTAATGTCACCTTTGAAGCCTTCTGAAACGTTAAAATATGAAGGAATGTACCAGTGCATCTCATAAAAATCGTTTTTTTTATTGCCCTGTATGTTGTTTCCTGTGCTTTTACCATTTCTTACAGTGTGTGGGGAAATACGGATAGCATGATCATCATGGGGTTATCTCTGTCACAATGGTCTTTCTTTTTGCCATCACTATTGATTTTTTTATTTGGCATCAGGGCATATATAAAAGGAAGGAAGAGTTTTAGCAAAATAACATATGCGTCTAATGAGATGTATTTACTTGGATATATGGGCACCATCGTTTCCGTTGTAACCCTGGTTTTTATAATCAGCTTCGGTAAGATACAATTAGAAAAAAGTTTCAACCTCATTACTCAATCCCTTTGTCTTGCTCTAACAACAACCCTAGTCGGGCTCATCGGGATGTTCACTTTTAAGTTGGTTTTGCACAGTTTATCGCCTCCAGATTCATTTGATATCGTGGCAGGTAAAATTCAGGCCAATATGCATCCAGAAACCGTGGCGATCAAGAGGAACTTGGGTGGGTTGGCTTCTGAAATCCACAAAGCTACTGATGCTATGTCAAACCTGAAGAAACAGACCGGTGATCTTTCTGGTAAGATGGATGAAATGCCGAAGTCTTTGGAGCTTTTGAATAAGAAGATATTGGAGTTAATGAATCATTTTCAAAAACTGTACAAAACGTTTTCAAGTGTCAGTAATTTCAAACTGCCAAAGGAGGTTATCCAAAGCATGGAAAGAGGCTTTGCAGGCATCGAGAAGGTATATAAATCCTTTCTTGATTTTAATACGACTCTGGAGAAAGTAAAAAGCTCAACTGAAAGAATAATGGATGTAGAGTTAAAGTATTTGAAAGGTTCTTTTCAGGAAACGACAAATGTCTTGATTGAATTCAAAAAAGGAGTAGAAGATATCGATAGTGTATTGACTGATTTTGCGGGCCTTCAAAAGAAAGGGATAACGAACGAAAAAGAGTTTCATGAAAAGCGTATAGAGGTACTTGCATCGCTATCAGAGGAATTGGGAAAACTAACGAAAGCACTCCATGAAATGAAATCGCAGTCTTATGACCAAGACGGGGACGGTACAGTTCCTGCTCAACCAAGGCTACCTATAAGAGATATAAAACCTAGTGAGAAATCGACATCAAAATCACTAAAAATGAAAAGCTAAGTCAATCGTGTCCAAGAGGTTAATTGCATGAAGGAGGACCAATTTGATCAATCTGTTGGGATTGCTTTTAGCGAACTTGCCTGGCTTCTGTTGATGGGAGTAGTGTTGTTGTTGTGTTACAATTTGGTTAAGTATAATAAAATTATCGCTCAAAAAGACAAACAAATCGTAGAGTACGCCAAAAAAATTGAAGAATTAGAACCGCAAGACCCTATGTATAAAGCGATGACGGGGCGTTTCAAAGCGATGCAAAAAGAGCTGGATCGCCTTGAGCCATTCGAAAAAAAGTATAAAGAAATAGTTGTGAAATTCCGGGATATTAACTCATTAAAGGATTCGACTTTGCTTGAAATCAAACAAGAAAAAATTACAGAATTACAGAAACAAATTTCACAATTAAGGGAAGAACTTGCGATTGCCGGAAAAAGTGATACGTCGATTCGGAAAGAATTACTTGGGCTTAAAGGCCCCTTGCAAAATGTTGCATTCATACTTGATAAGTCCTATAGCATGAATCGCGACCAGAGGTGGGATAAGACTTGTGACATCGTAAAAACCTGGCTGACTTATCTGAATGTAGAGAAATGTGTATTATTGCGATTTAGTGATGGGGTTAGAGTTATTCCAGATGGCAAAGCAAAGACTCATCAATACTTGGAAATGATTGGAGAAAACAGGCAAGCTAACCTTGAAGAGTTATTAGTTCAGCTTAAAAAAGTAAAACCATCAGGACGTACCAATACCTATAAGGCATTAAAAAAAGCAATGGAATATGAACCGGACACAATCATTCTATTTACAGATGGTGCTCCAATGAGCACCTTTCATTTTGGAAAATATGACAACAACCAAATGAAATCTATTTTGGAGGAGTTTTCTGAAGAAAATGTGCCTATTAATATTGTTGCTTTAGGGGATTATTTTGATCGACGATTGTGTCAGTTTCTCAGGGAATTGGCCGATTCAACAGGAGGATCTTTTATTGGCAAATAATAGTGTGACAATTTATTTTAAGATTGGCTACTGGGTTACGGCTGTCCGGCTATGCTACATGCTCAAATCTCTTGTGCGACATAACAAAAGACTCTTACGTAAATACAGAAAGTATTATTCCGCAGAGAACAAAAAGAACATTCAGGTTGATGTTTCCAGGCAACACTATAAGACCCTTTTTCAAACGAGTGATACTGATAATAACACGGAGGACCTTATTGATTTCGATAAAATTAAAAGTCTTCATAAACAAATCTCCCCGATCCAGGCACAGCATTCCCAGGAACGATTATCTTATGAAGCAGCCATAGGACTCGAGTATGCCGTATTGGATCATTTGTTTTGTCGTGTTTTCAATTTACAATTAGATGCTTCTTCACTGAATAGATTAAAGTATGTTAATTCTCCAAGCATTGTGTTAGGCAGGTTTCTTCAATATTGTATGGATTTGAGAGAACGCATTGAAAAAATGTCTTCACTGGGTAGCCCACCTTTTCTTTGTGAGGTGTTTGATAATTTCATATTAAATTTTGAAGGGTTTTTAAGCTCTGATCATGCATATCTATTTCGAGAATCGAAAACATTTTTCACAGATGACGACTTAGAGAAATATGACTCGAAAAGGACCCATATATTAAAAAAAAAGCAAGTCGTTAAAGCACATTATATTGCGTTGCGAATTTACAGACAAAGCAAAGGGGCATTACTAAATATTAGAGACAAAAGCATTAATATCCTCGAAGAAATAAACTGTAAGTTAGATGAGAATTACCAAATGATTGTCGAGTCAAATAAGATAATATCTTCTTACTTGCCGTTTAACATAAAATCAAAGAAAAACAATGGCTCAATAGAAAAGAAAGTTGTGTAAATTATTTTCGAAAGGAAACAATTATGTCAAAAGAAACTGAAAATCAAGAAAAACATCCAGAACCAGCAAACCAAGTAGAGGTAAAAAGAGCAGACACAACGGATTTAGAAAGGGTTGTCGATGGAGCAGATGTGTCTTACGATACGTTATCTAAAGTCAAAGACTTGAGGTCTAAAGTTAAAGATATCAGAACAAAAAAAGGTCCATATGGCAGGATTGAAAAAAGAGAGTTGTTACAAGAGGCGACTTGTGAACTCATAAAAGCAGAAAAAGCGTATATTGTCTCTGAAGCCAAAAAGGCGACAAAGTTAATAGACACAGAACGTATGGCATGGATGATTACTTTACAGAAGGCCTGGGTCGCATTTCTACGAAAAACAGGTACTGAAACGATAGTGGATAAACATAGTTTCGTACAGGAATTGATGGGGTATAGCTCTGCCAAACGGAGGGAAGTTGAAAGCAAAACGGATATAAGTCAAAAACAAAAAGATAGATTTCTAGACATTATTGACAAGGATGAAGATGGGATGATTGCACAAGTTGAAAAAATGGCGGACGATATTATTAATGCACAACCGAACTAAGGACGTTAGTTATCGCGGTGGATGGCTGTGGAGTTTGTTTCGTAAAAACGACCACAAGCTGTTGTTCACCCAAGATGACACCCTGTTTCTCAAACGCTACAAGAACTTGGTAATCAAGCTACCCAGGAAAAGTGTCCAAGCCATTTCGCGAGGTATCTTGAACCAGTCGTGATCCTGTTTAGGTCGGTTGTGAATTCGCCGTCTGGCTTGATATACTTTTCTGTGCATAGATGCTTAAGGATGCTATGGAAAAATGCCAAGGCTTAGAAATAAGAATACGCCTTAAGATCGAAGAGCACACCATGCGAAATATAACACATATCTTGGTCATTTGTTTGTTAACATTATTGTCCTCTTTTGGACACAACGATGTGGCGGAGTGGGAGCAAGTTAGCAAACCAGCTTCGTGTTAGGAGGAATATAAAGGTTCAAGGGTGGACAAAATGTATTGATATAGGAGTAGGTACCATGCGAAAAATAATCTATATCTTGATAATTTGTTTGGGTGTTCTTTTATCGTGTTTTGGAAACTCGGATGTAATCGCGGCTGAGCACAAGCTAGTTAGCAAGAGCGGTGAGCCAAGATTGACTTGGCAATTTGCCTACGACGATGTAGGACGAATTACCAAACTCATCGATCCGGCTGACAGGCAAACGAAAATTCACTATGAGCTTGATAACAACAAGCGAGTCCGACTGATAGTAAAAGAACTTTTTGATGGTTCCAGGGTAACTTACAAGCACGACAACTTTGGACGTCGCGTAAGTATGACCGATAGTCACGGCATAGTCCGCTACAAGTACGATGGCTTCAGTCGCCTGATAGAAGTTCACCGAGACGGACAGGCGACCATTTCTTATACCTATGATACTTTGGACAGACTGGAATCAGTCAGTGTGGGGAAAGGATTAACAACGAGCTATTCCTATGATTTTCTGGGACGGCTGGCCAAGATAGATACGCCAGCAGGTAGCATTTCTTATGACTATCAGACGGGGCAGATGAAGGTAATCCGCACTCTGCCCAGTGGCGTCTGGACGGTGTGGGAATCACAACCTGGTGGCAGGTTAAAATCAATTACCCATGTTGATGGCAGTAATCATGTTATTTCGAAGTTCGAGTATGCGTACAGGCCGGATGGACTTGTCAGTGGTATCAAGGAATGGGACCCGCGTGGAGGTAAAATCATACACTATGAATATGACAAGGTCCAGCGTTTGATTACAGTTGAAGACTCCCGGCACGGAAAGGTTGAATACGGCTATGACAAGCTGGGTAACAGGACAGAATTGAATGCAGGGGGGAAACAGCCTGTTTCCAGTACGTATGACTGGGCTGGAAGAATGCTGAGCTGGAACAGTCAGGCGTGCAGTCACGATGATTCGGGGAACCTTACTTCGTACAGCGGGCGCAATGGACAAAGCGTTTTTGAGTTCGACCATATGAACCTGTTGAAATCTGCCAAAAACAACGGCACAAGCATCAAATACAGCTATGATGGTGACGGCTATCTGATCGCCAGAACTGCAGGATGGAAAAAAACTTCATTCGTTCCCGATCCCCTTACGGACAACTGGGCGCCGTTATTAGCTGTGGATGCAGCGGGAAAGAAGACGTTCTACGTATGGGCAGGGGGGACTCCTCTGGCGGCTGTTACAGGCAAAGATGTTAAGTTCTTCCTGCACGACCATCTTGGCTCAGTTCGGTGTGTTGTAGACCAGAAGGGAAAGCCAACAAGCCGGTTTGAATACAGTGCTTTCGGTGTGCCCCGACAAAAACGTGCCGATAATGAAATGCATCCTGGGTTTGCAGGTTTATTCTTTGACCCGAAAGTATCGCTCTACTTGACCCGCGCCAGAACTTACGACCCAAGCTTGGGTCATTTCCTCCAGCGCGACCTCCAGCAACGGATTCCATTCGGTTCCCAGAAAGACCTCTCAAGCTATGCCTATTGCGGTAGCGACCCTCTCAATTACGTCGACTTGAATGGCTGGGAACCGGAGCGCGTCAGAATACCTGCCGAAGCGACAGCTAAATGGGAACCGGTTTGGATTACACGCCCTGGAACTTGGCAGGATGTCATGCAAAATTATAACAACATCCAATACCAACGTGCACAACAGTATTTTTACCATGCGGAAAAAGGGTTTACACACCTTCGTAATGCCTTGGAAGACTTCGTAACGCCAAATCCTAGCGCTGGGCCATATCCTGTGTTAACACCTTGGGGTCCTGTGGACTTGGCCAAAGTGATATCAACAGTATCAGCTGCTCCAGAGGCAACCAAATCCGCAGGGCATTATTCGGGAGCAATTGTAAATTTATTTAGCCAGTTGGGAGGCTTAGTCACTGACTGGATACCGGCAATGTACTATGGTTTTAAGCCGAAGAAGGAGCAATTCCTTGGCTATGGTTTGCCAATGGACAAGCTAAAATGGGAGGACGGTCAGTTTGTTCCTATTGACAGGAGCCTTGGACCAACGATAAGGGAACTGAATTATGACCAGAGGTACAGGTACTATAAGGGCGGCGATGGCAGCGGACCTGGTGGCCCAGGCGGTGGCCTCGGACCGGGTGGACCAGGTGAAGGAGCTGATCTGGGCGGTAGCCTTTCTCCCATGACTCCTTCCAACGTCGGGGGCATCTATCTCCGTGGCGCAGGGGAGGCGCTCAAGCAGCTTGGCCCATTGAAAGGTATTGCCATTGATGAAAAGAATGACCGGTTAGTTCTGGTATCTGAGGGAGAGAGTAAAATTGATCTGCCGCCTTTGCGGATGGACGACGTTGTTACCATATTCCGGAGTGTGTACGAGTATGGGGAAGCGCCGTTTGTCTCTATCGACCCTGATCCTGATGATCCAAAGGGTCCGTTGATGCTCACACGCCACGGCAAGGCCACCCAGAATACCTATGTCGGCTGGGTGTTGTTTGAGGCTGACAGGGTCATGAAGGCTTACAGTTTGGGCACCGACAACATTTCGCGAGAGAAGATTAAGTCGAAAATTGAAGGTTATCAGAGTCTGCTGGAGGCAGGTTTCTCCGATTCCAACGAGACTGATTCGGAGCCAATCTGGGAACGGTTCTGGATTGTGCCAGCAAGTGTAAATCAGCGGGAGTCTACAGAAGGGAAACTTACACTTTTCGATGTTTCCCTGAAAGTGATGACACAAAGGATGGTGATGAAGCAGAGCAAACTGGTGCCGGCTCCAGATGATACGCCCTCACCACAGGCAAAAGCTTTTGCCGAATGGTTTGCTGATAACTATGATCAGTTATCAGATGAGGCCTTGTCTGTTCCTCCTGAGGAAGTTGGAGTTGACGTTCCGGTATCATTTTTCTGGGAACTGCGACGTGTGGCTCTTGTTACCGCCATTGCCGAACGCTTGCGGGACCAGGGTGTGCCTATGCCGCAGTGGATGCGCAACTACAAGGTCAAGGAGTGTTCTCTTGATCCGACTACTCCGGCAATCACAGTAGAAGCAACCAAAAAGGAAGACACCTACGAGACCAGAAACGGCCGGACGAGGCCAGTAACTTTGACCCGAACGAATCGTATCTATGGTGGGGTAAACCTTGCGGCGGCGGATAAGAATGTTCACCGTCAGCAGGGTGATGCGGAGGCTGACAGGTTGGCTCCTGCTGTCTGGGAGGCTCTCAGTGCAGCACCTTCACCAGTACTGACGCTTGTGAAGTTCCAGGATGCTGACAAAACCTACCAGGCTGTAGCCATACCGGGGGACAACACGCAAGATGTCGGTGCTAATAGGTTAGAAGAAACTGATCTGGTTGTGCCGGTGCTAAGAGGCAAAGAGATTTCACTTATTCGGAAATACAACTCTTTTTTCAGTTCCGATGATGTGTTTGGCGGGAGTTGGTCACTGGACTTGCCACGACTGGAAGAGCGGCGGCTGCCATCAAAACGCACCGATGATAAGATAACCTACAGCATGGCATACCAGCTCGTCAGTCCGCTGAACTCCTACTCGGGATACTTTAGAAAACACCAGTTCGTACCTGCAGTAAAGGGTAAACTCCTGGTTCCTGAAAAATCCGGTGTGTTCCATGGCATTGCAGATATGGATAATAAGAAAATCGGTTACCCCACAAGCGTATTGTTGTTCTGTGACGGGCGGGAATGGCATTTTGATGACTCTGGCAACTTCGTTGCTCAGGTAGAAGAACCATCGACAGTTATTTATCGCAGGGATAGTGCACACCGCGTAAAACTCATTGAAGGCTGGTGCGGCAAAGATTTGTATGCTGATATCAAGATTGAGTATGATAAGCAAGGCCGGATGAAATCCGCCGCAGGCAGCAATGAAGAAAAGGTTGAGTATGAATATGCCGACTCAGGTGAACTGAAGAACGTTTCCTTTCTATCCGGCAACGACAAAAATAAGCCTCAGGCAAATATGATCAATTATGAATACAAAGATGAAATGGTCACGGCTGTTGCATGGAACGGCAAAGAATTCAGACGATTTGAGTATGGTAATCATGGTAAACTCGTTTTGGAAAAACGTTTTGATACTGATGTAACTTACAGGGTTGATCCCAGCTCTGAAGGTGTGAAAATCACTTCTTCGATTAATGGCATGTCGAACTCGGTCGAGTACGATGCTGCATTTCGACCTTCGAAGCGGGTTTTTAAAAATGGCACGGAAGTTCAATGGCAATACGATGACTCCGGTGGAAGGGAAGTCTCGATAAAATCAACAACCGGCCAACAGTATACATTGAAGTATTCCGCCGACACCAGGGAAGCTATTTTGAGCATGCCGAATGGTAATACCTATAGTACTACTTACGATGATGCGGGGCGTCCTGTGGAATACAGATTGGGCAATCTCCCCATCGTTCGGCAACGATGGCACGCCAATGGCCTGTTGGCGGAGGCATCGTGTGAAACTTTTGCCATACATCCTGAATACCGCAATGACATGGTTCTTTCAGGTGTAATGGTTACTCCTCCAGGTAATGCAACTTCATTCAAGAAATGGGCAAAGGTCAAGTACAATGTAATAGGGCAACCAATAGAAGTAAACGACTTTACCGGTTCTGAGATCAAGATGGGATATGACAAGGACTCAAGGTTATCAATCATCAAAACAAAGCATAGCGGTATTCAATGGAATCGTGATAGTGTGAATCGGATTTCAGAGATTAATACTTCATGGGGATACAAGCAGAATAACAGATATAATGCAAAAAGCGATGAACTTGAGGAAGTGACGCTAACCAGTGGCGGACAGAAAGCAAGGATGCAGTTTGATGACGAAGGCCGGTTAACTGAACTTCAACAGTTTGACAAGGGTGTTACTGGCATTTCCTACTATGATGGAAACGGCCATAATAACCAGGTCAAGCAGATCAAGACACCTAACGATATGGTGTTGGACTACAATTATGACCCTGCCGGTCGATTGGCTAAGGTCAATTGCGATGGGACATATGAGTTGAAATATGATTATGATGACCAGGGCAGGTTGGTAAGTCTTGCCCAGGTACCTGTGAACAATTGAAAGCTGAGAGTTTAGCAGTCAGAAAGAAAAAGCAACTGGGAATGGAGATTATTATTTGATGCAAAGGAAGAATCAAAATTCATCTGAGTATCGTTAAGGGCCTAACTATCGTCCGCCCCCTCACACGCCTTTCCTACTTCAAACAAGCAGGTTCAATGTATTTATCGTGCATATATCGCACAAAGTGCGCTTGTCAAGGGCCAATAGTACCACGTGACATTTGGTCTAACCTTTTACAAAATATACATTTACACCCTTGGGCTCCTCGCTCGCCATATTGCCCACTTTCTGCTATAATCTCTGTCTCAAATTGGCTTTCTATATACCTTGGAGGAGCATTCAAATAGACCTCATGAACAAGAACTTCGACATCATCAACTTTGCTGTATCGATGATCATCAAAGCAGTCGTAATTGCGGCTCGATTTTCAGGAAGAGTTCGGAAACGGAGCTTAATGAATGAAAAGCAGTTGGTTCTGGCCTGGATGATGTATGCCGAAAACAATGACTACATCATGTGCGGCCCGATGACGGGCATTACCGGCAGTCCCCGGTATGATTGGGTCGGGCCGCCCAGGGACCTTGTGTCAGGCGCTGCGAAGACATCCAACTTTACCGCTGAGGAGGAAATTCGCGGGATTGAAACGGGGACGTTGTTTCCGTACTACAAGAAAGCGAAGCTGGTGAATTGTCCGACTGACAAGCGTTCCGTAAGAGCGCCGACTTATCCCGGATATGGCGGCACTGGCGGCTACCGAACTTACTCCTTGCCTTATCATCTGAACGCACCGGTGATTGCCTTCATCGCATCATTGATGGCCCTGCCGATATTCTCGCCCTCTGGGAGCTTGAGCAGGTTTGCAAAACGGGCCGCTTCCGGCAGATACATCACACCCCGTGCTTGGTAGTCTGTTTTGCCCACTTTACGGCGGCCAGTAACTGTGCCAACCAGCTCTTTTTCGGCATGCGTGAACTTGTGGTCTGCATACCGAAGAAATATCAATCCGAGTACCGGAACTGAATATTCCGATGATTTAAGCTTGGAATTGGCCCTTAACTCATCCGCAGCATCCCAGAGCCGTTTTTCAATCTCGTTATGGTTTCCCGGCATTGTTACCTCATTTGCTTAATATGATATGTTGCTGGTTTTATTTCGATTGGTAATTTTTCCGCCATTTCGCCATTTCCTTAAAATAACCCCACGTGATGCAAACCTCTTGAAAAACTCAAAATTACCACCCCAGACATAGAAAATCAAGCAGATTTTGGATGACAGAATATAATGACATTAAACTCAACGTGCAAGGAGCGATAACAGGGCAATATCCGTGGTAATTCTATCCGTCGATTTCAAGTCCCTTACTACCGATCAACTGGAATACTATATAGTTGGCCGTTAATTCAGGTACCACACCGTTTTCCATCCTATCCCATACATCACTATCGAACACCCTTTGGTCATTGCATAATGTAACATGGCCGTCCTTGAAAAGGGCGTTGACCGCATGATTCTTCTGTCTCTTATGGCTTATCTGGTGTTTGTGACGGATTAAGTCGGTCATATAGGGAATGTAAGGATCGAGCAAATCGATTCTTTTCGCTGTTTCATCGGGCATGCCGGTGCTGCTGTTTTTGGGAGTTTTCGGGTCTATGGGAAGATATGTATATCCCATACGCACCCATTGATTATGCCCTTCTCCGTCTAAGGCATTGAAATTCTGGGGGAGTCTGCCCCATGGTTTAGGGCTGTTGTAAGACTCAAACTTGTAGAGTAGATTTTTATTCGAGGGACAGTAAAACACCTTCGGATCCGCTATGTAATTTCCTTCATATAAAAGGGCCAGTTTCATGGGAAGTGGCTTCCCAGCGGAATCAACAAAGAGACTTTCGCTCCGATACAAAGCATAAGAGTGAATCAACAAATACGGATTAGAATTTGTGTTATTGGAGTTATAAGCCGGCATGTTATTCTCATTGTCCGATGCGTAAGCTGTCACGGCTAAGCCTATCTGTTTTACCTGGCTGGAACAGACAACTCGCTTGGCAGCTTCCCGGACCCTGTGCATTGCCGGCAGCAGAATTCCCATCAAAAGAGCAATAATCGCAATTACTACAAGCAATTCAATCAAAGTAAAACCAACTTTGTTGATTTTCATAATGCCCTTTTTTCCTGTAAAAGCAGACCCAGCAGTACCTCATTTCCTAAGGCTAAAATTCGGTCCCTTATCGTTGTTTATCAGTTTACTGTATTTACTCCTGGTCTGCTGATATATACAGCCGGATATCATCAAACAATACAGTGCCGAAACCGCCCATAGGGCCGGTCCTTTCAAAGCCTATAGCAAGAGTCGTAACATTTCCAAGTTCAATCTCAAAAGCCGCAAGGTCGACTTTCCATTCCTGCCAGGTAGCCTGCTGCAGGTTACTCAAATCACCATCATATGTCACCTTGGCTCCGTTTAGTGTCAGGTACATTTGTTCTGTAGGAGAATTAAACGGACCTCCAAAGAACCAAAGTGATAAAATCTTAAAATCGTATAGAGTCCAATCCGTGCCAATCGCCAGGTCCTCAAGGTTCACCGTAACCTCTGAATAAGTCGCAGTGCTGTTGCTGTACGCCAATGGTACCGACTGCACACCACCATGAACTTTCTCAGTCTCAAGAGACTTACCTACAACATAACCTATGGTGGCCCCGTTAACGGACGGATTCTCATAACCGTCCGTCCATGTATAATAGACCAGGTTGCTGCCCTGCTCCTCGTCGGGGATGTCATTGTAGCTCTCGAAATCGTCCACCACCATATAATCGGCTACTGTAAACTCCCAGACAACGCCTTTCCAAGGACTATTCGGGTCCAGCTCATTGACCTCATCAATCCGCCAGTAATATGTTTTGCCCAATTCAAGAGACTCCGGAGTAAAGCTGGATTGTACCTGGTTGCCTTTGAACTGAGGCCACATTCCAGGAACGTTGTTGGCATCATTGACAGCATTAGGATCTGTGCCGAAGTAAACATCATGGGAGGCGGCATATACTCCCGGCACCCAGCCGAGAGCGGGACCATCGGGCGTCCGCTCAACCGTATCCAGATGTCGCGGACTCGGATTCCAGGCAAGCTCCGGGTCGAGCATCCTGGCCGTCACCGTGGTCTGATTTGGATCTGAGGTATAGGTTACATTCAATATGCCCAAGCCGCCATAGCCGACAATCCAGCCCCTGTTGATATACTCGTTTACTGTTGAAGTATAATCGCCAGGCAATATCAACGTACCTTCTGTGATTTCCATCAGGGGATCTCCGTAAATTTGGTCCGGATTCCGGAGATTACCGGCGTTAATTGTTCCGCCATACAGATATAAGCGGGCAACACCGGTAGTTCGCGCGGCATCACCCTGTGCCAATTTGATGTTATCTTGAACGTTGAGCACGCCGCCGTACATATAGAAAGTACCTGTCCCGCGTGTCGCAATCTCAAGGTCGGTTGAGCTGCCCTCGAAGTTCATCGTTCCGTCGTACATATATACCACGCCATTACCACTTGCATTTTTCCCGATTTCGATTTTTTCATAAATGTTCAGCTCACCGCCGGTCATAATGAAAGTACCCTTGCCGCTCATTCCAACCCACAGTCTTCCGTTAAGCGAGCTTGCGGTGCCGCCGTTCATAATAAAAAAGGCGTTGCTGTCGGACGGCTCTCCTATGCGAATATGCCCCCCGGTAGTAAGAGTACCTCCGGTCATATTTAAAACACTGTTACTGCCAACGTACACAGTCTCGCAATCAGCAACCACAGAGGAGTCAATGATACAATTCGCGTCCGGAAGGTCGGAAAGATTAATTTGAGCGGTATCTGCAGCGCCGGGTACAACATCGGGATCCCAGTTCTCCGGGACATTCCACAAGGCCCCCTCACCGCCATTGTCCCACAGATACGTCGCGGCTGGAGCGCTGCCGGTTAATACTAACACAAGAACGAACAAGATTAAACAAATCGCTTTCTTACACACAATACACCTCCTCTAAAATATCCAGTTAATACAATACATCATAACCACGCGTTTGGCGGGTAATAAACTTTGATAAACGTGCACGCGGCCATACTTATATAAAACACTGCCGTAAACAATAGCACCTGACATATGATGCGCTTCTTACAATCGAGTCATCGCAACAAAATATGGCTCTTTAGAAAGGCATTCCCGATTTGCCTTGCTTTGAAAACTCCTGAACACATCAAATTTATATAATACCTGAATCTTATTTGGATTTCAACAATTTTCCGTGTATCTTCTTCAAGCTGTGCCGTTAAAAGTGCTTAAACACCCAAGTAATTACGTCGAAGGGGAAATTTATCTTGGCTACGCTTTGCAGGAAAGCTCCACAAAATGTTATTTAGAGGCCCACATCTTGCTTTCGCCTGCTGCCTCGTCTTGCGACGAGAGTCGCAGAGGCAAGCAAGAAAGCTGGGGGCCTTGGCAATCTCTTGTGTAATAAGCAGAAAAACCATCGTCGCGTTTGAAATTGGGTTTGTTTGGGTTTGCTTTTTCGGCGGGCGTAAAGCCGAAAATTGCCATAAACCTTTGTTGTATTTAAGATTACATTCATTTTGGCATTTCGGAAATTGGGTTTGTTTTGGCTTTGTTTTTTCATAGCCCTTAGCCGCATTTTTCTTCATAATCCTTTGTAAATACACACTTTGCATCAATTTTACCATCTGGCAAATTGGGTTTGTTTGGGTTTGAATTGGGTTTGTTTTCACCAAGTGTCCAATTGGATTTATTTTCATAATCCGTTGTATTATATGGATTTACATTCATTTGACTTTTCAATAATTGGGTTTGTTTTGCATAAAATATAGTGAAACTCACTCTCTATTTCTCCGCTATTTCGGCCGGCTGTGACAAAAAAGCCGGGTTTGATGGCGTTCTGTGAGATGATGGCCATTAGGAACCCCCTGATGTCAGATGTCTGTTATCTGAAGTCTGATTTCTGTTATCTGCGAACAACGAACTATGAACAATGAACCATCCATAGTTAGCTACATTATACCATAAAACAGATTAGATTTCGAGTGAAATCCTGAAAAATCTCCGAGACTCCCCACTGGATACTGGATTCTCGTTAGTGAGGAGTGAGCTAAAGTGAACTAAAGTGCCTAAAGTGAGCTAAAGTTGGATGCTCCCGCCGTCGCTGAAGCTATGGCGGACAAGCGATGCTGGATTCTTGATGCTGGATTCTCGATTATTCGGAAACCGGTAAACGTACCCAATAAATCCGGTTATTGTTTTACGAGAACTACCATCCACTTCACTCACTGTATTCGCTCAGTGGCTTCCACCCGTCGAAAGTGTCGCGAATTTTCAAACGGATAGTCAAATGACTACGGGCTTTTTCATGCTCCGGCCAGCGAAAGGTCGTGAAATGAATCATAGTCAAATGACTACGAGCTTTTTCATGCTCCGGCCAGCGAAAGGTCGTGAAACGAACCATAGTCAAATGACTACGGGCTTTTTCATGCTCCAGCCAGCGAAAGGTCGTGAAACGAACCATAGTCAAATGACTACGGGCTTTTTCATGCTCCGGCCAGCGAAAGGTCGTGAAATGAATCATAGTCAAATGACTACGAGCTTTTTCATGCTCCGGCCAGCGAAAGGTCGTGAAACGAACCATAGTCA
>Ga0209979_1002145_pt1 | contig 19504 bp, 16 predicted proteins | sample AnhtaG_FD_183114 | JGI IMG/M metagenome (GOLD analysis project Ga0209979, IMG submission 183114) | Deep subsurface microbial communities from Anholt, Denmark to uncover new lineages of life (NeLLi) - Anholt_01485 metaG (SPAdes) (version 2) | ecosystem: Environmental > Aquatic > Marine > Oceanic...
CACTCTTTTGATCTAACATAGAGACGCATGCTATGCGTCTCTACGAAATAATCAAACTCTCTCCGTCCATCTCCGCAGGTTTTGGAATCCCCATTAAATAGAGAATCGTCGGGGCGACATCTGCTAAGATGCCTTTTTCTTTTAATTTTCCCTTGAAATTATCCATAACCAGTATAAAGGGAACCAAATCCGTAGTATGAGCAGTAAAGGGCTCCCCAGTATTATAATCCACCATCATCTCCGCATTTCCATGATCTGCGGTAACCAAGGCTGTGCCGCCCACCTTTTGCACAGCATCTACAACTTTTCCCACACAACTGTCCACTGCCTGGATCGCCTTTATAGCCGCCTCTAAAATCCCGGTGTGCCCCACCATATCCGGGTTTGCATAATTCAAAAGTATGAAATCATATTTTCTTGCCTCAATCTCCTGAATAACTTTTTCTGTAACCTCATAGGCGCTCATCTCCGGTTTCAGATCATAGGTGGGAACCTTGGGCGAGTGAACCAGAATTCGATCCTCCCCTTCAAAGGGGGTCTCTTCACCTCCATTGAAGAAAAGAGTTACATGAGCATATTTTTCAGTCTCCGCAATACGCAATTGTTTTAAACCTCTCCGGGATAAAACCTCACCCAGAATATTTTTAAGCCTGACCGGCAGAAAAGCCACCGGCGTTTTGAGTTTCTCATCATACTGAGTCATTGTAACCAGATGAATAGACAGTTTATTTCCTTTATCAAATTCTTTGAAATCTTTTTCAGATAGAACATAAGAGAGCTGTCTGGCTCTATCAGCCCGGAAGTTAAAAAATATCGCATAATCTCCGTCTTTTATCCTGTCAGAAAGGGGATTATTATCTTCTGATACCACAATAGGCTTTATGAACTCATCTGTTATTTCTTCCCGGTAAGATTCCTTTACTGCCTTAACCGGCTCAGAACTCAATTTCCCCTTACCGAAGACCATTGCCCGATAGGCTTTTTCTATACGTTCCCATCTTTTGTCCCGGTCCATAGCATAATATCTTCCCACTATGGTTGAAAGACTGCCAACCCCATATTCTTTAAATTTCCCTAAAAGCTCTTTGATATAATCTTTCCCTGCAAAAGGAGAGGTATCCCTTCCATCCATAAAGGCATGCAGGTAAACTTTTTCTACCCCTTTTCCCTTAGCTAACCTTAAAAGCGCATACAGGTGATTCAGAGAACTATGCACCCCTCCATCTGAGACCAGGCCTAATAGATGTAAAGAGGCATTTTTCTCCTTGGTCTTATTTATCGCCTCTAAAAGGACTTTATTCTCAAAAAAGGAGCCATCTTTTATAGCCTTATCGATCCGGGTTATCTCCTGATATACTATCCTACCCGCACCAAAATTCAGATGCCCTACCTCGCTATTCCCCATCTGACCTTCAGGCAGACCGACATCTAAGCCTGAGGCACCTAAGACCGAATGAGGGTAATTAGCAAAGAGCCGGTCTAAATTCGGTTTTCTTGCCAGAGCAATGGCATTCCCCTCTCTCCTATGATTTATCCCATAACCATCCATTACTAAAAGCAAAATCATCTTCTCACCTATTAAGATTAATTAATTTAACCTCTCTTTTACCAAAGATGATCTCCCCTATCCTGTAAACCTTCTCCCCACTTTTTTCTAATTCCCTTTTGATCCTATCTACATTATTTTTTGATACCACTAAAATAAGACCAATTCCCATATTGAAAACTTTGTACATCTCTTCAATTTTCACATTTCCAACTCCCTGGATCAAATCGAAAATCGGAGGTATCCTCCAGGATGAAAGATCAACTTCTGCCTGGCAACCCGGAGGTAATATCCTTATCAGATTACCTTGAATCCCTCCGCCGGTGATATGTGCCATTCCCTTGATCTGATATCTTTCTAAGACTCTGAATATAGGTTTAGCATAGGACCGATGAACTTTCAGTAACTCCTTCCCTAAAGAATTTCTCAATTCTTTCACATAGTCACCAACTTTATATCCGCCCATCTGAAATAAAACCCTGCGAGCTAAAGTGTAACCGTTAGTGTGCAGACCATTTGAACCCAGGCCTAAAAGTAGGTCCCCGGGAACAATCTTTGAGCCATTAATTATCCTTTTTCTCTCCACTATCCCCACCACAAACCCAACTAAATCATACTCTTTTGGTCTATATAAATCCGGCAACTCCGCGATCTCCCCGCCGATAAGGGAACAATTATTTTTTCTACACCCTCGAACCAGCCCTTTGACTATCTCTTCTACCACTGAGGGAGAAAGTTTACCGATACCAATATAGTCTAAGAAGAATAGAGGTCTGGCAGCATGAACCAGGATATCATTTACACAGTGATTAACTATGTCCTCACCAATAGTATCGTGCTTGTTCATCTGGAAAGCAATCTTCAATTTTGTCCCCACTGAATCTGTGCTTGAAACCAGGACCGGGTTTTTATATTTTTTTTTAGAAAGAGCATAAAATCCACCAAAACTCCCTATATCGGTCAAGACACTGGAGCTAAAAGTTGAACGAACTAAACTTTTGATCCTTTTTTTGGCTAAATCCGCTTTGTCTATATCTACTCCGGATTTCTTATAGTCTATTCTTTTTTTCATCTTCTTCTCAACTCTAAAGCAATCTCTGTCCGTTGATCTCCAGCTCAAATCTCATCTTCAAATATTCTGCTGCACGTCTGCAGACCACCATCCGGGATAAGAAGATCTCAAAATATTCCATCACCTGAGAGATTGAGGTATCGATCTTTATCTCCAAGGAGATGGTCTTCTTCTCCTCGTCCACCCGTAAAAAAGAGCTTTTAGCCGCGTAATTCACCCGGTCGTGAATATCCAGTTTGATCATCTCAAGGTTTCTCACCCGGGAGCTGTGCACATCCGATTTATCAGCTAAAATAGCTGCGGCACAGATGTCGCTTATCGGCTGGCCATCCTTCTCATCGTGATTTCCAATAGCTGCCACCACCTCCATAACATCGGGGTAAGGCATCCCTATCTCTAAAAGGATTTGATAAGCTAAAAGGGCCCCAGTCTGTGCGTGATAGTCCCGGTTGATCACATTTCCGATATCGTGCAGATAAGCAGCTATAGCCGCTAATTGAGCCTTTTTTTCGGATTTTTTTAAGCGGACCATAATATTATAGGCGATATTGGCTGATAAGCTGGCATGTCTCTGACCATGCTCAGTATAGCCGATCTCTCCTAAATACTCATCCGCTTTGGCAATCAGAACTTTAACCTTCTCATTTTGCTTAAGGTCCTCTATGGTCATCATAATAACTCCCTTAAAATTTTTAACTTAACCAGATGTAAAATTTTTGTCAAGGGCAAATCTACATTATCTGCACTCTACTGGCAGATTGTATCCAGTATTTTAAACTAACTTTAGTCAGGTTTCGGGCTTAAACCACTCAGTCAATTGTCCCGCCTTGAGGGCAAGGCGGGAATACCAAGAATGAAAGGTTATTACCTATCGGTATACCCACGTTGCCCTCAACGTGGGGAATTATTCTTTGAAATAAAAAATTACATTATCTCTAAGGGGTCAACCTCAATAGAGATTTTAACCCCGGAGTGATTTCTAGGCAAGTTTTTTTCCAAAATCAAATTAATCTTCTGGGTAATAGCTCGAATCTCTTTAGTCTTTATTAAAATCTGAAAACGATAATCATCTTTTATCTTGGGAAGAGGAGCAGGTGCAGGTCCTAAGATCTCAAAAAACTTAGACTTTAGACTATCAGATAACTCAAAACCAAAAGACTCTGCCACTTTTTCGACCTTTTTTTATCTTTCCCCCTGGAACCGGATCAAAATCAATCTGCTGAAAGGCGGATAAAAAAGCTCCTCTCTTTCTTTTAGCTCTTTTTCATAAAAATCTAAAAATTTCTGCTCAGCAGAAAGTTTAATTGCCCAATCTTCAGGATAATAAGTCTGGAAAATAACCTCCCCTCCTAACTTCCCTCTACCCGCTCTTCCCGCCACCTGGGTCAGAAGCTGAAAGGTCTTTTCTCTGGCTCTGAAATCTGGAAAATCTAAAGATGTATCCGCTAAGATCACACCCACTAAGGTTACATCTGGAAAATCGAGCCCTTTGGTCACCATCTGGGTGCCCAAAAGGAGGCTGAAATCCTTGGAGGCAAAACTTTTTAGGATTTCCCAGTGAGAATCCTTTCTATAAGTTGTATCCTGATCCATCCGGCGAATAGGAACTGCTGGAAAATTTTTTTTTATCTCCTCCTCTATCCTCTGAGTTCCTACACCTTTATAAGCTAATCTACTCCCAGAACATTCAGGACAGATAGAACTTGCTTGAACTTTGTAGTTACAATAATGACAGCGTAAAGAGAAATCGGTGCGGTGAAAGTTTAAGGTTATATCACAGTGCGGGCAGCGAAAGATGTAGCCGCACTCCTGGCATTTGATGAAATTAGAGAATCCTCTACGGTTCAAAAACAGAATCGCCTGCTCACCTTTTTCTATTTTTCTTTTTAACTGAGATAAAAGCTCGAAAGAAAATACGGAATAGTTCTTTTTCTTCCTCTCCTCTTTTAAATCCACGATCTTAACCCGGGGAAGAGGCTTTAGATCTACCCTTTGAGTCAACTGTAGTAGAGTATATTTACCTTTTTCCACATTATAGAAGCTCTCCAGGCTGGGCGTGGCTGAGCCTAAGATAACCAGAGCTTTATTCATCTTTCCTCTTACTATAGCCAAGTCCCTGGCATTATATTTAGGGTCTGGTTCTTTCTGCTTATAGGAAAAATCTTGCTCCTCATCCACCACTATTACTCCAAGGTCCTTGAGAGGTGAAAAGATAGCTGATCTGGTTCCCACTACCACTTTTAACTTCCCCTCTTTCATTCCCCTCCAGGCATCAAATCTTTCCCCCGCTGAAAGGCTGGAATGATATGAACCCACCTTCTCTCCAAAAACCGATTTGAAACGGTAGATGATCTGAGGGGTTAAGGATATCTCCGGAACTAAAACTAAGGCATCTTTATTTTTTTCTAAGACTTTCTTGATAATCTCTATGTATATCTGAGTCTTCCCGCTACCAGTCACCCCATAAAGTAAAAAAGGATGATATTTTCTTTCTATTAAAGTTTTTTCCAACTTCTCCAATGCATCTTTTTGTTCCTGATTCAAGGAAAATTCTTGAGCACACTCTATATTCATCCCCCAGAGAGGCTCTCTTAGCTTCTCTCTGTAAAAAGACCTAACCAGCCCCCTCTTCTCCAATCGATTCAAAATCTGGGATGCCCCTTTTATCCTCTGATTTAGCTCTCTTAGGGGAAGCTCTCTATTTCCCTTTATCAAAAGCTCAAGCAAAGAAGCTTCCTTGGGCGATCTCTTCTTAAGTGTTTCAATGTAGGTTTCAATAAGTTTCTTTTCCTCAAGAGAATCCCCTTTTAAAGAGACCATCTTCTCATATTTTATGTTACCCTTTGGCTTACTCAGCTCATAATATAACTCCACTTTTCCTTTTTTCTCTAAGGAATGTAGAGCAGAATATATCCCTTTTGAGCCAATTTTTTTCTCTAAAAAAGTTATTTTCTGAGGTCTTTCCCCCTCAAGTGCATTAATAACCTTTTTTTCTCTTGAAGAAAGCTTTATTTTATTGTCTTCATAATTCAGAAGAGGAGGCTCTTTTTTGTGAACCCAGAGGAGAGTGTGCACCTGTAGCTCTGGCGGGAGTGCGGCTCTTAGACATTCTCCCCAGGAGGCATAATAATACTCTGAGACCCATCTGGTTAGCTCTAAAATCTCCGGGGTGATAATTGGCTCCTCATCTATAAGGTCTAAGAGCTCTTTAGTTTTTTTCACTTCGGCAGAAGAGCTTGTGCTGACTACAAAACCTAATTTCTTCTCCCGGCCAAAGGGAACTAAAGCCCTTTGGCCCGGCTTTATCTTCTCTCTTAAATTCTCCGGTATTCTATAAATAAAAGTTTTTCTTAAAGGTAGAGGAAAAGCTATCTGGGCAAATTCGGTCACGAGCTTATCTTTCTAAAAATCTTTTTAATAAGCTAAAGAGAATTTTATTAATCCAGCCTCGGACGGAGTTCACCTCCGCCCTGGTGGGTGCGGGTGGAGATCCTGCATAAAACGGGATTTCGCTTCACTCAACAAACTCCACCCCTACGCGAAACCTTTGAATAACCCTGAGACGTTCTAACAGGATTTTTCAAAACATTTTAAATATAACTTAAATCCTTTTCTTTTGCAAACAAAATAGGTTACTTTAAAGAAAATATCTACCCTGTTGAGGGCAATGTGATCTATCGGTTTTCGTCCGACAGAAACGTCGGACGTTACGACCTCAGTAGCGTCGGGCTTTACGCCCGACGGTAGACAACAGTCAAGCATGGTGTACCCTGCTTGGCAAATCAAAAATAAATTGTCAACCAGCCCTTTAGGCATGGTTGACCTACATATTGGTTTAAGGGAGGATAGAAATGGAACAGTTGTTGCGTTTTGGAATTCCAGGGTTTCTGTCACTGTTGATCCCTCTTTGGTGGTATGTTCACGACCCTTGTCAAGCCAGACAGTTTTTGGGAGTTGAAAATCTCCAAAATGGCGGGGCGCTATTAGCCGCTCTATACATTGCGACGGCTCCAGTGGTGGGATACATCTGGCACCAGATCCACATGATCCTTCATGAATACAACTTCAATTCGTCCGAAAAACGGGTCTGTATTTCAGAGATCTTGAAGAAATGTGCTTCTGATGAGAACAAACCTACTCCATGGCAGGCGTTCCTTGCATGGGATTCAATGTCCTATTCACTGAGTGATTCTGATAGGGGGCATAGAGAGCACGATATTAGAATATGGCAGTGGGTGCATTCCTTCCAAACATGTGTCTCATCAGCATATGGATGATTCCCGTTGCTTTGGTTGTTGGTCTGGTCTTCCGTTACTATTCGGCGTTCTGGTTTGTACCGATCTATCTCTTCCTGTGGATTCTCTTTTACTGTAAAGCGAAAAGTACACTAAAACATCTAAATGCTTACGAACAACTAATGGTCAATAAGTTTTGGAAAAAGATCCAAGAGTTGCTAGAACATTCCAAAACAATTAACTCATGAGCATAGGTCAATGGTACGGATTCCACTAAAAACAGGAGAAGACCAACCAACTTGTAGATCAAGCATGACGTAGCCTGGTTGACAATTTTTTCAAAAATCGTAGCGCGTTCGCCTCAGGTGGATCAGCCTCCTTTTAGCAACCTTAGAAGAGTCGCACTATGATTTTCTTTATTTACCTCTCGAAACAAAAAATGGAAGGCTGAAGCCTTCCGCTACAAAAAAACGTCCGGGATAAACCCTCTTAGATGAGTTTAACTATCCAATGGGGGTAAACCCGGACGTTACATTTCCCTCTCCTTTTACAGGAGAGGGATAAGGGGGAGGTCAATCGGTAGGTCAGAGCATAGTCTGATTTTTACCGCATCTTCGTTGGTGTCCTCACCAACGAAGATGCGGTCGTAGGTCAGGAGACCAACGACCAGCAAAAAAAATCTTTTTCAACCCCCTAATTCTCCTCCCAAGATCGAAGCTCCGATAAACCCGGCATCATTTCCCAATTTAGCTTTCACTATTTTCAGATTCTTAGTAGCTGAGGGGAAAGCCCTTTTCCTCACTTCGACCTCTATCTTTTTGATAAAATCTTTCCCTGAAGAAAGCATTACCCCACCACCTATAACCACAATCTCAGGATTAAGGAGATTTACTGCACTGGAAAGTCCCGCTCCTAAATAGTAAGTTGTATCCTGAATAACCTTTCTGGCAACTTTATCTTTTAACTTCTCAGCTTCAAAAAGCTTTTTTGCCTTTAATCTATTCAAATCCCCCTGAACTAATTTATAAAGGATAGAACCTCGATTTTTCTTCAGAAGCTCCTTTGTCCTTTTAAGCATAGCTGGCTCAGAGGCATACATCTCCACACAGCCGTAATTACCGCAGTTACATCTTATTCCATGAAAACATATTATAGTGTGACCGAACTCAGCCCCGGAAAAAGAAGAACCTCTGAAAAGCTTTCCTTCAAGGATTATACCGCTTCCTATTCCGGTCCCCAGGGTAAGGCAGATACAATTTTTATACCCCTTAGCGGAGCCGAATTTATATTCAGCTAAAGCCATTAGATTGGCATCGTTATCTATGAAGATAGAGTAGTTAAAATATCTCTGGAGATATTTTTTTAAAGAAAAATCTGCCATACAGGGCAGATTAGGAGGTCTCCCGATTATCCTTCCCCTTAAAGGGTCAACTGTGCCCGGAACCCCAATCCCGATATGGTTTAGTTTGACTTTTCTTTCCCTGGCAAAGAGAAGTAAAGAATCGATTCCCTTCCTTAAATTGCTCAACACCCTTTTTCTATCCGATTTTGGATCCATAGGGCCCGCACTTTTACCAGAGGAGATAATTCCTGCGGTTAAAATTTTTCCTGAAGAGGAAACTATTCCATATTTTATATTTGTCCCCCCAATATCCACACCTAAGTTGAATTTCTCTTTCATCTGATTTTTGCCCTTAGAAGAAAGTCTAATCCGCCTAAGGCGGACTGATTTTATTATACTCTTCAACCCCTTTAGCTAAAGTTCTCATCGCTTTTTTCAAATCCTCCACTTTCAGAACATAGGCGATTCGGGCTTCATCCTTTCCCATACCTGGGCTAGCGTAAAATCCCGGACCAGGGGCAATCATAGTAGTGGCTCCGTTCAGGGAAAAATCTAAAAGCATCCATCTGGCGAAATCCTCAATATCTTTTAGCGGTAACTTAGCCATAATATAAAAAGCACCAGAAGGTTTCTGGCAGATCACTCCTGGAATTTTCATCAACTCTGCATAACAGGTATCTCTTCTCCTTTTATATTCCTCAGCCATAGCTAAGAAGTAATCCTCTGGCAGACGCAATGCTCCTCTGGCTCCATACTGTTCGATCGAAGGAGAGCAAAGCCTGGACTGGCCTAATTTCAAAGCTGTATCCGTAACTTCTTTATTCTTGCTTACCAGACAGCCGATGCGGGCACCACAGGCGCTATACCTTTTGGAAATTGAGTCTAAAAGTATGGCTCTATCCTCAATCCCTTCTATATTCATAATGCTGGTATGCACCCCTTCATAAATGAACTCCCTGTAGACCTCATCTGAGAGCACAAACAAATCATACTTTTTAGCCAACTCTGCGATGTTTTCCATCTCCTCCTTAGTATAAACCGTGCCAGTAGGATTATTGGGGGTGGCGAGTAAAATCCCTCGGGTTTTCGAGGTAATCTTTTTCTGGATTGTCTTTATGTCTGGCAGATGAAAACCGTCCTCCGCTTTAGTAGGAATAGGCACTAAATTTATATCTGCCATTCGGGCAAAACTGTTGTAATTGGTGTAGAAGGGCTCAAATACGATAATCTCCTCACCCACATCCGAGATGCAGATTATAGCAAAAATAATCGCCTCACTTCCCCCGGTGGTGATCTGGATATTCTCCGACTGGACCAAGATATTTTTCCGGCGATAATATTCTACCAGGCTCTGGATAAGACGTAAATCCCCTTTGGAGTTGCCATATTCTAAGATCTTATGAGGATAGTTTTTGATAGCATTCATAAACTCCAAAGGGGTAGGGATATCCGGCTGACCGATATTCAGATGATAAACCTTAATTCCCCTCTTTTTAGCCTCATCTGCCAAAGGAATCAGTTTTCTTATGGTAGATGCTGGCATCTCCTTCCCCCTTTTAGAAATCTTGGGCCTTCTAATAGTCATACATTCTCCTTTACACTTTATAGAGCATAGAGAAAAACCTTTACTTCTCCTCTTGTCCGCGAAACGGCTCTGTAAGACTTGTGAACAATTTAACAAACTAACTTTTTACTGTCAATCAAAAAGGAGGATTGACACAAGTTGAGGGCAATATGCATCTACTGGTAATGTTCACGTAGCAGAGGTTTTAGACCTTTCTACGAACCGTAAAGTTTTTATCGGTTGCTGCCGAGCCTTGAAGGCTCGGCTACGCGACCTTTTCTTCGTCCCGCTACATCGAGACGAAAAGCAACAATTATCTTTACAACTACCTGAATACGATCTGCTTTTAGCGCATATTTTTCTCACCAATTTCATTTGACAAAGGGAAGGGTTTATATTAATATTATTATAATAAATTTAAAGGAATTATCTATATGAGCCAAAGCGAATTACCCAAACAATATAACCCCAAGGCAGTTGAGGATAAATGGTATTCCTACTGGATAAGGGGTAAATTCTTTTCCCCCAAGCTTACCGATCATAAGCCATTCTATAGTGTGGTTATCCCCCCTCCCAATATTACAGATATTCTGCATTTAGGACACGCTCTTAACAACACCCTTCAGGATATCTTGATCCGCTGGAAAAGGATGCAAGGGAATGAGGTTGAATGGCTACCGGGAATCGACCATGCTGGTATAGCCACTCAGGTGGTTATCGAGAAGAACTTAGCTAAGGTGAATAAAACCCGCCAGCAGATCGGAAGGAAGGCTTTTGTAAAGTTAGCCTGGGAATGGAAGGAGAAAAATGGTGAGGCAATTCTAAATCAGCTTAAGAAGATCGGCTGTTCCTGTGACTGGGATAGAACCAGATTCACCCTAGATGAGGGGCTCTCCCAAGCGGTAGTAGAGGTCTTCGTTCATCTTTACAGAAAAGGTTTAATCTATAGAGGCAAATATATCATCAACTGGTGCCCTAGATGTTTAACCTCCCTTTCAGATGATGAGACCGTAAGGGAAGAGAAGGAGGGGAAACTCTGGTATATTAAATACAAGTTAAAAGGTAAAGATGATTATATAACGGTCGTCACTACCCGTCCGGAGACTATGCTGGGAGATACCGCAGTGGCGGTAAATCCTAAAGATAAGCGATACAAAAAATTAATCGGCAAATTTGCCATCCTTCCCATTCTGGACAGAGAACTCCCCATAATAGCAGATGATTATGTTGACCCGGAATTCGGAACCGGGGCGGTCAAGGTTACTCCAGCCCATGATCTAAACGATTTTGAAGTGGGTAACCGGCATAATCTGGAGAGGATTGTGGTGATTAACCCAGATGGGAAGATGAGTCAGAATGCGGGTAAGTTTGCTGGAATGGACCGTTACAAATGCAGAAAATCCTTAGTAGCTGAGCTGAAGAAAAAAAAACTATTGGAAAAGATAGAGCCCTATAAGGTCCCTTTAGTCCTGTGCTATCGCTGTAACACCATAATTGAGCCTTATCTTTCAGAACAGTGGTTTGTAAAGATGAAGCCTTTAGCAGAGCCAGCTATCCAGGTGGTAAAAAACGGAAAAGTTAAATTTTACCCTGAGTACTGGGCTAAAGTTTATCTCAACTGGATGGAGAATATCAGAGACTGGTGTATCTCCCGACAACTCTGGTGGGGACACCGCATCCCGGTATGGCATTGTTTAGATTGCAAAGAGACTATCGTAGCTAAAACACCTCCAGAAGAATGCTCCAAATGCAAAAGCAAGAACCTAAAGCAGGAGGAGGATGTCTTAGACACCTGGTTCTCCTCCTGGCTCTGGCCTTTCTCCACATTTGGCTGGCCAGAAAAGACCGAAGAGTTGAAAGGCTTTTATCCAACCAAAGCCCTTTTTACTGCCTCGGAGATAATCTTCCTCTGGGTAGCCCGAATGGTTATGGCCGGTTTGGAGTTTATGGGTGAGGTTCCTTTTTACGATGTCTACATTCACGGCACAGTCCGGGATGCCAATGGAGTGAAGATGAGCAAATCCTTAGGGAATGGAATCGACCCCTTAGAGATAATTGATGTGTATGGGACTGATGCCTTGAGGTTCAGTATGATTTTGGTCACTCCCGAGGGACAGGACCCCTGTATTTCTTTTAACACCTTTGAGATCGGCAGAAACTTTGTTAATAAGTTATGGAACGCTTTCCGCTTCATCTGGATGAACTTAAAAGATTTTAAACCCAGAATAGGCCAGATCTCTCTCCTTGAGAAAAATACTCTGAGATGGGAGGATAGATGGATTTTAAGCCGTTTAAATAAGACCATAAATGTGGTTACCAAACAGATGGAAAGTTATAGGTTTAATTCCGCCACTAAAACCCTATATGATTTTGTCTGGCATGACTTCTGCGACTGGTATATAGAGATGGCAAAGGTTATATTTCGTCTGCCTGAAAAGGAGATTGAAAAAGTTACCACTAAAAATACCTCCTTATTTTTACTGGATAATATTCTGAGACTTCTTCACCCCTTTATCCCCTTCATTACCGAGGAGATCTGGCAGAACCTTTATTCCATTCACCCGGATGATTTTGAGAATAGCTTGATTAAAGCTTCCTGGCCCAAACCTGATCCCTCTCTGTTAGACCCTGAGATAGAGAGATCCATGGACTTGGTACAGGAGGTAGTCACCTCAGTTCGAAATATCCGTTCGGAGATGAATATCCCGCCTTCAAAAAAGTTAACTGCTTACCTGAAGGTGGAGAAAAAGGATATCCAGAAGCTCTTGGAGGAAAACAGGGAACATATCCTTACCTTGGGGAGGATTGAAAAACTGGAGATCGGCCTTAAGTTAAAAAAACCCACCTCATCTGCTACCGCTGTAGCTAAGGATTTTGAAATCTATATTTTACTTGAAGGGCTTATTAATATTGAGCAGGAGAGAAAACGGTTAGAAAAAGAGATCACCAGGTTAAAAGAGCTTTTGGTGGGGGTTGACCGCAAGTTAGCCAATGAGGATTTCCTTAAAAAAGCACCTCCCTCCATTGTGCAAAAGGAGAAAACTAAAAAAGAGGATCATCAGAAATTAATTGAGAAGTTAGAAAAGAACTTAGAGGGGTTAGTTGGCTGGTGAAATAAAATTTTACTCGAATCTGAGTCTTGAGATAGGAGGTTAAGATTATGAGAAAAAATGTTTTCTTAGGGATAACCATTTTTCTACTTTTGTTTTTATTTGAATCGGCCAGGGGAGAGGAAAGGAAGATCTCCCTGACAGTCTACAACCAGAACCTGGCACTGGTAAAGGATGTGCGGGAGCTTTCCTTTGAATTGGGGAGAAATGAAATAAAATTCACCGAGGTGGCTGAGAAGATAGATCCGACCTCAGTTCACTTTCAGGTTCTAAATTTTTCGGATAAGGTCTTTCTTCTGGAACAGAACTATCAATATGACCTGGTAAGCTCCGACAAGATCCTGGAAAAATACTTAGACCAAAAGATCCAGATACTTAGCAAAGGTGGTAAATTGTATGAGGGTGAACTCTTATCCTTCTCCTCAGATAATTTCAGCTTAAAGGAGAAGGAAGGCTCTATCCGCATCTTAAACCGAGCCGAGGTGATAGACCTCCTTTTCCCCTCATTACCTGAAGGGCTTATCACCCGGCCTACCTTGGTCTGGCTCTTGGAGAGTAAGATAAAGGGGAAACAGAAATCTGAGGTAAGCTACCTCACTACCGGGATAAACTGGCACGCCGAATATGTGGCAGTTGTAGACAAAGAGGATAAAACCTTAGAGCTTTCCGGCTGGGTATCCATAGATAACCGTTCGGGAACAACCTATCCAGAAGCTAAATTGAAGCTCATTGCCGGGGAAGTCCACCGGGTAGTGGAAAGACCGATAAGGCCTTTGTATAAGGCAGAGGCTGAGGTAGCCTTAGGTATGGCTCCCCCCTTTGAGGAAAAACCCTTTTTCGAATACCATCTCTACACCTTGCAATTTCCCAGCACAGTTAAGGATAATGAGATCAAGCAGCTCTCCTTATTTCCTAACTCTTTGGTCAAGGTTAAAAAGATCTATACCTACGATGGAGCCAGAGAGCCTAAAAAAGTAAAAGTTACCTTAGAGTTTCTGAACTCAAAAGAAAAAGGACTGGGAATCCCCCTGCCCAAAGGAAAGATCAGGGTCTATAAGGAAGATGTGGATAAGTCTCTGGAATTTGTGGGCGAGGATCTGATAGAACATACCCCCAAAGACGAGAAAGTAAGGGTATATTTAGGGGATGCCTTTGATATAGTAGGAGAGAGGAGCAGGACCCAATTCAAAAAGATCAGCCAAAACGTGACTGAGGAATCCTACCAGATAAAGCTGAGAAACCATAAAGAGGAGAAAATTGAGATCGTTGTGGTTGAACATCTATATCCCTACACCAACTGGGAGATCTTAGAGTCTAATTTCAAATATGAGAAAAAGGACGCCCATACTATCGAATTCAAGATTCCGGTTGAAAAAAATAAAGAGCAAATCGTAAATTATAGGGTTAGATATATGCGTTGAGTTTGAAAATTTCTTAAAGGAAAATAGATGAACTTTAAAAAGGAGTCTTTATGCGGTTCTTTAAAGTAGTTTTAATTCTTTTCTTTCTTTTCATGCTTAACACCTGTTCTCAAGCTCAGCAGATGCCTAAAAGTGCCTATAAATCGTCAGTCAAGATCGAGCTTGGGCTAAAAAATCCCAACTATAATCGGGTGCTTGAGCTCTTAGAAAAGGCTATAGTCGATTACCCTGATGATGCGGAGATCTGGTTTTTATTAGGTAAGGTCTACGGGATCAAACATAGGACAAAGGAGATGCTCGAGGCTTTTGCTCAGGCTAATAAATTTTCTCCCGAGAAAAAACAGAAGAAGGAGATGAAAGAAATTATTGACGATACCTGGGTAGTTACCTTCAATCGAGGGGTGGAATATGCTAATAGAGTCAATAAAGTAGAAAGATATGCTGAAGAGACTTTTTCAAATTGGTCAGATTACCCAATCTATATTGATTCCTTACAGTTACTCTCCTCAGAGTTTACGGCCTCCAATTATAACTGGCAAAACTGCACCTCAAATGCGGATTTAGCTATACTTTTAGAAAAGTTGAAACAAGACTTATACACAAAATCCCTGGAGCTTTATGAGCTGGCTATACTGCTTGACTCTACCCGTTATGAGGGTTTTGTAAATGGAGCCTTTGCCTCCTCCAAACTAAACCAATCTGAAAAAGCATTAGGGTATTTTAAAAAGGCTTATGAGTTAAAACCGGATGACCCTAATGTTCTCAACAACTACTTCGCAGTACTTTTAAATAATAAGAAGTATGAAGAAGCCTTAACCATCTCGGAAGAGATTTTGAAGAAAAATCCTGATGATTTAAATGCTCTCTTTAACCAGGCAGTCATCCTGGAGAATCTTGGCCGGGAGCAAGAGACTATGGCGCTTTATGACAAGATCATAAAGCAAGACCCTAACTCCAAAGATGTCTATTTTAATCGAGCTCTATTATACCTGAATAAAACCAGTCAAATCGCCAAAGAGTTAATAGCACTCCGCGATTCCCTGGAGAATAACCCCCAAGCTCAGGCGCTTATAGATAGATCAAAAAGACTGATTGAGGAACAAAAGACCTTCTTCAATAAATCAGAATTAGATTTCAAAAAAGTGCTCGAATTAGCTCCAGATGATTTAGAAACCATGAGGTTTCTGGGTTATTGTTATATAAATCAAGAGAAAACAGATGAAGCCATAGAAGTGTTAGAGACTTTAACCCGGAAAGAGCCGGATAACAAAGAAGCCTGGGGATATTTAAGCATTGCCTACACCAAAAAGGGGCTGGCTGAAAAGGCTAAAGAAGCAGAGAAAAAAGCCCAGGAACCTTAAGAGTAGGGGCGTATTGCCATACGCCCCTACTTTTTTTATTTCTGAAATTTAAAACCTTTGCTGAGCCCTGCAAATTTCCGGTGGGTCAGACATTCCTGCCTGATCTCAAGATGCCTCAAGGTGCATCTGCACATTCGCACAGAACAGACAAAAATGTCTGTTCTACCTAGCTTTGGTATCCCACCTTGCCCTCAAGGTGGGACATTTTTGTTCGTGCGGGAATTGGAATTCCCGCACGTAATTACATGAGATTGGTTCAGGAAATCCAATTCCCGAACCAACTTAAAAAAATATTTTTACAACCCTTTATAATATTCCTTGCCCCTTTAGTGGCGGAAGTCCTGACTAAAGTTGAGACCTGTAGGGGCGACCCATCGGATCGCCCCTACACTCACCACCTGGATACAATCCATCTATAAAGTACATTTATCTGAAGTTAGATCCAGTGAAAAACCTAAAGTATCATCTTAAATCTTTTTCTATTCTTTCACCTCAGTATAACTACATTTGAAGATGGTCTTATACTTTTGAAACTTCTTTAATCCCTTATCCTCGCCTATATTTTCAACCAGATGAATTGACTCGGGTTTGGCTTTTTTCTCGGTTTCTTCTTTGAGTTTGAGTGCCTGTTTTTCTCCATCCCAATTCATTTTTTACCTCTCCTTTTGCCTGGATTTGATAACAAAAACTCCTTGGTCAAAAACTTCAGACTGATAAGCTCCTTTATCTGTAAGACTAAATCCTCTTTCTGCCAGCCCAGCTTTTGGCTTAGTCTATTTAAAGAGGACAAAAGCTCAGGTTCAGCATAGAGATATTTTGCCAACTGGATCGATTTCGAATACTCAAAAGATAGAGTTTCCTTCAAGAGTAACTCTTTCATCATCTTTACAGCTAAATTAGAAGAAAAAGTTGCCACCCTCCGATCCTCACATTCGATGAAAAGATCAAAGCGGTTAACCAGGTCTTGATATCCACAGGTCAATCCAGAGCAGGATTTCATCTGCCCCACAGTGGACTGGAGGTCAATTATCATATGCTCTACCAAATGGGCTAAATCGGTTATCCCGCCTACGCTCTGGAAAGGTAAGTCTTTTCTTTCTTCATTGAAAAGAGAACCCCCTAAAAGGTGGCCCCAGCATTTATGCTTCTGCAGATTGGGGAAAAAACAAATGAGCTTTTTATATATCCTTTCAAAATCAAACCCTTTATCCTCAGGAACGAAGATATCTAAAACCAGTTTCAGTCTTAAAAAACTATGTCTGAAAAAAATGTCCAGATCTGAAAGCTCCGCAAATCTGCCAAAACTTAAGCTGACAATCTGCAATCCTCCCCTCCTTTTTAAATAACCGGCTACTTTAAATATATCGGCAGTTTTCGGTCTTATCTCAATTGCTGATTTTTATGAAATATCCTGAGTGAGGATTAGAGATGTTGTAGTTCTTCCGCTGGTTGTTGGTCTCCTGACCAACGACACCCCTTCGTCGGTGAGGACACCAACGAAGAGCGAAAGCTATCCTCTCTATGGTGGGAAAACCCAGCATGCTCTTAAAAATGCTGTAGTTCTTTTCGAACAAAGAGCTGGGCCTGCCTTAGAGGCTCTGGTAATCGGTAGTTAGTGCAACAATGCAGGACAATCTTCAGTGAGGAATTGATAGAAATTTTATTTCCGGGGGAAATAAAAATAGGCTTGCTATAGTCTCTACTTCTTAAGACCAGACCGACCTTCTCCTTGTCTTCAAAGATATACTCGTATGAACCTTTGGTCTTTTCAGGCTCCGGATAATTTTGGGTCAATGCTCTTTTGGAGCAGGCGATGGTAGGAAGATCCAGAAGACTAGTCTTTTCCAGGATAGATAATATCTCTGCCCCACAGGAAAAGGCAAAAAAACCAGGAGTGTATGGAAATAAGAGGGGATATCTTTCTGAGACTAAATCGAGTTTCTTTAAATCCGGATAAGTGAATTTGGCTATGGATATAACTAAACTTGAAGGCCCAAAGTTTATTCCCACTCCTCCGACTACCCTGATCTTTTGAAATCTGTCTTCTTTTATGATAAATTTATTAAGCCGCTCTTGAATTTTTTTAGCTTCCTCCAGGCTAACATTCCAGGGATGAGAGTGAAATATCTTCATATCTTTTTATTATTCAGCCCCAACCATCTAATCTTCTGAGTCCATACTTCTTAGCCATATTATAAGCTGAAGCATACTCATTAGAGGTGATTCTCCGATCTAAAGGAGGGAAATTTTTTGATTGATAAGCAGGTCGGTATTGATCCATCAAATTTACATAGGAATCTTTGGAGAGCTTAAAAGATATAAACTTTAACACTTCCTCTGTTCCAGCTAAGTTTTCCGGAAGAACTAAGTGCCGGATTATAAGTCCACGCTGAGCGACCCCTCTCTGGTCAGTTAAAAGGTCACCTGTCTGTCTGTGCATCTCCCGTAGGGCAGATTTTGCTACCTCTGGATAATTCGGGGCATTAGAATATCTTTTAGCCACCTCCGGATCAGAATATTTGAAATCGGGCATATAGATATCAAAAATCCCATCTAATAATTTCAAAGTCGATACCAGATCATATCCTCCGCTATTATAAACTAAAGGTAAATCTAACCCCTTTTCTATAGCTAAGGGTAAAGCTCTGAGGATCTGAGGGACCACATGCGTAGGGGTTACGAAGTTGATATTATGACACCCCATCCTTTTCAGCCTCAGCATAACTTCAGCTAATCCCTCATCTTCAATCGAATATCCTTCACCCAAATGGCTAATATCGTAGTTCTGACAGAAAATACAGCCTAAATTACAATAGGTGAAAAAAATTGTTCCTGAACCTGAGACCCCCACTAAGGGAGATTCCTCACCGAAATGGGGACCAAAAGAGGATATATAAGCCAGTTTTCCAGTCTTGCAGACACCTTTCTCATCTTTCAGTCGATTGACTTTGCACCTTCTTGGGCAGAGCTGACAACAGGAAAGGCTTTGATTTAAAATCTCGACTCGCCTGAAAAGTTCTTTGTTCTGGTAAAGCTTTAGATATCCTGGTTTGAAATTATCCATCTTATATTTTACGTAAACAACATGTCCGAAGGAATGGTTGATAACTTATATTATATTTAATTTATCATTATTCTAGTTTTGCAAGCTGCGTTGACTCCGATCCCCGAAGGATTAAGAAAACCAAAGTGAAAGGGAGTCCAAGCGTTGAAGAATATCTTGGAAAAGCTCCTCGTGAACGAGTCCCCTATAGTCATCTAGTATCTGTTGTTGTGGTGGGACAAGAGGTGTCTGTTTACCTTTGGTCCAGTAGACGACTACAGTAACATACAGCCACAGGCTTCTAAGATGCTTAAGTAATATACTTGAGAAGGCGGCTTCGAGTGCCTCCAGTGTAGCCACCATGAGTTCCTCGAACTCGGTAACACCCTTGATTCCAATGCCTTTTGCTTCCTTCAACGCCCAACCTGCCTCGTTTTCAGGCAGCTCAAGCCCGAGTACCTCAGAGGAGTACTTCTGCAGATATGCTATGGTGAGAACTTGGTCTTCAATGCGCAGGAGTTTCTTTGGCTTTGCAGGGTCCAGTTTGAACCTTCTCACCTCTTCGTCGAAAGCTTCGTCTGACTCCTCTAAAATTGCAGCCAATCTTGCTAGTCTTCTGTGAACTGATTCAGGAATGGCAGGTTCCTGTTCGTACACAAACTGACGGTATATACTCGCCCATGCATGCTGAAGTATGGTCCGGATTTGTATCTCAACGAGAAGGTTACGCGTAGCCTCGTTAGTCTGTTCTGTTAATGAGTCAAGCTCCTTCTTTCTCTGTCCTTCGACAGGCCTGTTGCTGAGATCATA
>Ga0209979_1002146_pt1 | contig 19497 bp, 16 predicted proteins | sample AnhtaG_FD_183114 | JGI IMG/M metagenome (GOLD analysis project Ga0209979, IMG submission 183114) | Deep subsurface microbial communities from Anholt, Denmark to uncover new lineages of life (NeLLi) - Anholt_01485 metaG (SPAdes) (version 2) | ecosystem: Environmental > Aquatic > Marine > Oceanic...
TTTGTATCCGGTTCATGTCAGCGACCTTCAGCGTCGGGACTGGTCCGAGCAGCGTAACAGCGTGCTGGAATCAACCGTTGATAGTTATAAACGTAATAAGTCTTTACCAATATCATGAGGTAGTACCATAAATCTCGTATTTCGCTTTGTGAATTTTACCATAAGGCCGGTTTGTTTGCGGCAGGGCAGAATTTTGTAATCGGGCAATTTCCGCAATCCGGCTTACGGGCTTTACAAATATTCCGTCCATGAAAAATCAACAAATCACTGAATAACGTCCAGTTCTTCTTGGGCACTATTTCGGCCAAATCGAATTCCAACTTTACCGCATCTTTGTTTTGGGAAAGCCCTAATCGGCGGGACAGGCGAATAACGTGGGTATCGCAAACTACGCCTGGTATGCCGAAGGCGTTGCCTAATACGACATTTGCGGTCTTTCTGCCCACACCTGGGAGTGTTAACAACTCTTGCATTGTACCGGGGATTTTGCCGCCGAATTGCTCTGTTATCTTTGTACAGGCCCCCTTGATGTTGACAGCCTTATTGTGGTAAAAGCCTGTGCTTTTTATATCCGACTCGATTTGTTTTATGTCGGCTCTTACCCAATCCTTGGCCGAGGTGTATTTTTTGAACAAGTCTCTGGTAACCATATTGACCCGCACATCCGTGCACTGTGCCGAGAGGATTGTCGAAATCAACAGCTCTAGAGGGTCTGCAAACTTAAGCGCGATCTTCGCATTAGGATACGTTTTTTTCAATATTGGGAAGATTTTCCGGACCCTTTTGGCGGCCTTGGCCTTATCAACCCTTCGGCTGCGCTCAGGGCATGTTTTTATCTTTGTTTTTTTCGCTGCTGTTTTTTGGGGCATAGTTACTATTAGTCTTTCAAGATTTAATTTGTTAGTAATGTTGGGTTATGTTATACTGCTAACGTTTCTGGATTCCTGCTTTCGCAGGAATGACAATTCACACATTCGAGTTTGACGCCATACTATCCTGAAGGAAGTTTTTGCAAGAGATCTTTCAGTTTGCCGGCAAAAAATATCTCATGGAATTTCACCGGCTCTTCGGCTCCAGGTATAAACAATATGGTTACCGGCACACCAGGTTCATTATACTTGTTTTTCAATGCAAGTGTTGCAGGATAATCCTTCGCTGTTGTATCAGCTTTGATTGCCAAGACTCCTTTTTCCTCAATTAGTTCGGCGATGTCTTTACGGTGGTAAACTATTTTGTCCACCGCCTGGCAACTCAGGCACCAATCGGCGGTGAACTTAATTAAGACAGGTCTTTTTTCTGCTAAAGTGCTGTCTATAACAGTGGTATCATAGTCCTGCCAGGAGATTCGTTCACCGGCCGGCGCAGGTAAGAATGTCCATCCTGCTGCAATCACCAGGATGATAGCGCTAATTCTTGTAAGCCACTTGCGCGCCGGTTTAGTGCTGTAACTAACCCAGCCGCCCCACATCCAGACACAAAAACCGAGAACCACCGCAAAATACAACACATTCGTTCTGTGGATTTGGGGCAAAGCTCCAATAAGCTTTACGGCGATAATCAACAGGACAAATCCGATGCCCTGCTTGAATAATTCCATCCATCGTCCGGCCTTGGGCAGGCGTTTTAGTAAGCCGGGCATTGAAGTTAGTATAGCATACGGCGCAGCCATTCCCAGACCTATTGCCATTATAACGACAGTGGCCAGCGACCAATGCTGGGCCTGAGCCCATCCGAAAGCAACTGCCAATACTCCAAAGCCGCAGGGCGTGCTTAAAATAGCTGCCAGAAAGCCCGTTCCAACAGCGCCCGAATAGCCTTTGCCGGAACCTGATTTAGACGCTATTGAAGAGGGCACAGTAATATTAATAACCCCGAACATCAGCAATGCCAGCACAACCAGCAAGAGCACCATCGCAGTAACGAAGGTTGGATTGCGGAACTGGTCACCCCATTGTAAGACCGTTCCATAGAAGATTTGCAGGATAATATTTGCAACTGCGAGAGATGCGAAAAACAACAATATCCCGAGACAAAAAGCAAAGCCCATCGCTTTGGATTGTTTTTTGCCTGCTTTTGCCTGCTCAACGATTCGCATTACGATAAGGGGCAAGACCGGCCAGACACAAGGCATAATATTCAGAGACAAGCCCGCTAAAAGCGCCAAACCCAGAGCAAAGGAGATTGAATAACCTGGTTCTTTAATTGTCTTTCCATTACCATTGCCTGTTTCAGTGCTGCTTATGTGTTTCCAGGAGCTACGCTGAGACCAATCAATCTTCGTCTGTAGAGTTTTCTCGAACGGCGGCAGACATATCTTGCTCGTACAAGCGATACCGGAAATCTTGATTTCAACATTGCCCTTATCAATCACGGTAGTCTCTGTCGGTGCACTTGCTGCTGTGATTGGCACAAAGACAGTGAAATTACCCTCGTAAACTTCGATTTTGTTGTTCAACGAGTCTGTGAAGAGATGCCATTTCGGGAAGAGGGCCTGGCCAAAATCAAAGTCATCGGACCTGGCTTCAACCTTCAGCTCGAATCCGGGGGCAGGCGCGGTTTGGGCCTTTGCATAATAGTGAAGGTCATCGGTCCCTTCGAATATGACCGCTATACCGGCATTTCCACCCATCTGAGCAGGTTCGAGGCGTGCGGACGAAAACTCCTTTTCGGATCTTACCAGCTCAACGCCGGTGGTAACATCGGTGGTGATTGTTGAACTTAGCTCATTTGAGTTTTGGCCTGAGGCACAACAGGTGGCCACAAAAAAACAAACCGTCCACAATACGCCGGTAAGAAGTTTATATTTCGATATCGCAGCAGTTCTTTTCCGCATAAAAACTCAGAGGTAATTGGAGTAGAAACAATATTAGTCAGCCGACTGGTCTTGCTGTTCTTTTTGCTCGGGTTTTGGCTGTTTGTTCTTATTGTTCCTGGCTTGCTCGGCGGCTAACAAATCGGAAACTGTTGGCTTGTCCAACCGGCCGCCTTCCAAAATCAATGTTACATCATCAGCGTCGAGAGTTTCGTATTTCAGCAGGGCTTTTGCTATTTGCTTGAGGTTGTCTTTGTTTGCTTCTATTAATTCTTTTGCTTTTTCATACGCCTCTCGGATAATCTTTTTTACCTCGGTATCAATTGTTTCGGCTGTTTTCTCGGAGTACTCTTTCTCGCCCGGCATGAGGTATATCTGGTCCCTAACCCCCATATCGGGCACGTAACTTATGAGACCAAGCTCACTGCTCATACCCCAGGTTAAAACCATCTGCTTTGCGATATTGGTGGCATGTTGAATATCCGATTGTGCACCGCTGGATATGTCATCACAGAACATTTCTTCAGCGATTCGGCCGCCGAAACACACCTGCAAAAGTGCCATACAATATCTTTTTGTAAATATTGTTCTGTCCTTTTCCGGCAGAGCAAAAGTGGCCCCACCCATTGGCCCGCGAGGAATGATACTTACTTTGTGCAGGGGGTCGGCATCCTCTAACAGAGATTGTACGAGTGTATGTCCGGCTTCGTGATAAGCGGTGATTTCTTTTTCCTTTTTGTCGATGACCCTGCTCTTTTTTGCTCTTCCCCAGCGGACTTTGTCGCGGGCTTCTTCGAGGTCAGCCATTTCGACATTGTCTTTATTGGCCATAGTTGCCGCCAGGGCAGCTTCGTTGATGATTGCCGCCAGGTCTGCTCCGCTGAACATAGGTGTCCCTCGTGCAAGTCTTTCCAGACTGATATCAGGTCCCAATTTCACTTTTTTGGCGTGAACTTTCAGGATATCGACTCGGCCTTTTAAGTCCGGCAGCGGTACAAAGATTTGCCTGTCGAATCTTCCCGGTCGCGTCAGGGCGTGGTCTAAGATGTCCTGGCGGTTTGTCGCGGCAATCACAATCACCTGGTCGTTCGTATCAAATCCGTCCATCTCAACGAGTATTGCATTTAGTGTTTGTTCTCGTTCATCGTGTCCACCGCCGGCAAAGCCTGCACCGCGTTTTCGCCCGATTGCATCAACCTCGTCAAGGAAGATGATGCAGGGGGAATTTTCTTTTGCCTGCTTGAACAGGTCGCGTACTCGTGATGCCCCGACGCCAACGAACATCTCTACGAAATCGCTGCCGGATATACTAAAGAACGGGACATCGGCCTGGCCTGCTATGGCCTTTGCAAGTAACGTCTTTCCGCAGCCGGGCGGGCCTACAAGTAAAACTCCACGAGGGATACGGCCGCCCAGCCGTTGGAATTTTTTCGGATTTTTCAAGAACTCGATTATCTCAGCTACTTCGTCTTTTGCTTCCTCCACACCGGCCACGTCATCAAACGTTACGTTGGCGCGGTCTTTTCCCTGCAGCCGATGTTTGCTTCGACCAAATGACATCAGCATTCCGCCGGCCCCACTGCGAAGGTTGCGTACAAACAGAAAGTAGAAAATACCCACTAAAATAATTATTGGCAGGAACATGCTTATCAAATTAATAAGCCAGGTCCTAGGCGGGGCAATGTCATTCTTTACGTTGTTTTCCTCCAATAACTTCACAAGCCGATCACCATGTGATTCCGGGATATAATAAACCACAAAGGCATCCTTACCCTTGCTTCCACGACTGGTAAGGCCTGCGTCATTGAATTTACCTATTATCTCCTCATTCTTTATGGTAACACTGTCGATGTGCTTGTTCTCAACGTGATAGACAAATTCATCCCATCTAATTTCATCAACCCTCTGCCATTGTTGTAGCATCATTATCAGTGTGAATATTGCAATTGCGATTATAAGGTAGCTGAACGGCCCGCGCTTATAGCGAGGTGGGGGCGGCTTTTGGCCCGGCCTGTTTTGTTGGCCGCGACGTCGTGGCGGATTTGACTTTTTGTTTTGATTGTTGCTCATAATTCATATTTCGTATTGCGTATTTCGTATTGCGTATTGCGTGTTATGTTAAAGTTTCATAAGTAGATTTACTATATATTTTTCTTCACAATACGCATCACGCAGTACGCACGACGAGACTTTACCATTTTCTTTCCATTAGTTCTACGATTTTCCGCGCCAGATTGTTTGCCGCCAGAGTCGAAGCGTATTTAAAATCCTGCTTTTGGTATTCAGAGTAGCTTGCTGAGGCGCTGACCGAGCGGTTATCTATCAGCAACTCTCCCGTCTTTAGATTTTTCCAGTTGACAACAGCTTGCAGCTCCACTTCTTTTTCGAGAACGCGTCCGGTTTCGCGTTCGGTGCTGAGTGCTAATTCTCCGATAGATACTATTTGGCCGGTTATTACGGTGTCGGCTCGGTCGCGGCTGGAGACTATTTTGTAGGGTGTCTCTACCTCGATACGCTTGGACAAAGCATCGGAAAGTTCGTATTCGGCTCCTCGTCGAAAGGTTTGGTTGTCAAACATTTCCAGGCAGATGCTGTCCACCTCTTGTGGAAACATCGATTCGTTGGAATAGCCGCTCAGTTCGGCGCATCCACAAAGAGCTAAAGTCAAGTGTACAAGAGCACAGGAGCATAAGAGCACAAGTATGCCGGAGGCTTTGTACGTATGGTTGTCTTTAAGGTTTTCTTTCTTCATTTTTTGTCTCTTTGCCATGCTCTGTAGAAAACATTGTAGATGTCTTTTCTACAAAGCATCTTTGTCGGCTAAATTGTTGGTAATCATTTCCTTTACCCTTTCTGCCGCTTTAGTGCCCGGCCAATCGCTTATCACCATGTCGAAATAGAGATTAGCCGACTGCTTGTTGCCGGTCCTTATGTAGTATCGGCCGATGCTAAATTGTTTGTGGGCTAATTGCTCGTCTATCTCTTTTAGTATTTTGTCAACAGCTATTTCTTCGGCATCATTTGGATATAGTAATTTGAATTTTTCGTAACAGCTTTTTGCGATGTTCAGGTTCGAGGCGTCATAAAACGGTCTTTTATGCTCAGGGTGATTGTTGTATGCAGCGTGTTTGCATCGAGCCATACCAAGCAGTGCATCGGCGCCGGTTTTTCCTGTTTGCCATTGCGAAGATATCTCCCACCATTTGAAGTATGCGTTGTTGAACTGTTCCCTTTTTTCATAATGTTTGGCTACAGCTATTGCTGCCTTTAATCCGATTGGCGTGTCAAGGCCGGCTCGGTCGGTAATCTTTTCCGAAATTCTGACGCCCTCGGCATATCCTTTTATCTTGACGACATGAAGCACCTGTTTTTTCTGACCCCGTAAATAAGCCATCGCAATGGCATATTGCCTGTCTAAAACCAGCTCACGAAATTCGCTATCGGGATTTTCGGTAAGCAGCTTATCGTAATTCCTGATTGCCTTAGTGAAGTCTCCTCTTTCTTCGTATTTTTGTGCCACCACAACAGTTGCCTCGGTACCAATTGGCGAGTCCCCTGCGTGCTGGCTAATCCTTTTCGTAATTTTGAGGCCCTCAGCGAATCCATTCACTTTGAAGACTCCGAGCACTGTTTTTTTCTGACCATCTAAAAAAGCTGTTGCTATTGCAAACTGCCTGTCTAAAGCCGCCTGTCGAAGTTCGCTCTGCTGATATTTAGTAAGCAGCTTGTCGTAGCCCTCGGCTGATTTAGTAAACTCGCCTTTGCAAAAGAGCAGCTCTGCCTTGATAAAGGCGTCCAAATCAGGGCCTGCGATTTCAGGGAAGTCTTTTTTGAGCTTGTCGAATGCCTTGCGAGCAGCCTTAGTTTGGCCGGTGTTGACCAGCTTCTTCGTTTCGGCTACCGCCAGCAGGAATTTGTCCTTGCCCTGGGCGGACACAGCCTTCCAGTCCCGGTCTTTTCCTAATCGCCAGGTATCCGCCGAGACCGTCGATAAAAGCGGCAGCACGACTGCTATTGCCAGCGCCATAAATCGCATCCTGTATTTGAGCATATCTGAGCCCCACCAATTCTTCTATAGTTCAACAGTTTGGCCACAACTAATTAACATTATACCCGTTCCTGGAGCCATTGCAAACCCACACTTTAAAATATAGCGTATTCCAAAATTTGCCGCCACGATTACAAAAAACTTGTTTTTTGTGTCTTTGGGGGTTATAATACCATAAAGTGTGCCGTTTCCAATAAATACGTTTAACTTTTTGATTCGCCTTCGGCGAAGCTGTTTAAATAGATTCCTCCGCTTCGGCACGACAAAGCCGTGCCTTCGGTCGGAATGACGGTAGGTGTAAAATGTTACACTCACTTTTTAGAGACGGTATTTGTCAACCGTATTTTTGGGAAGCTAATGGAGGTGCAAAATGGCAAAATATTTGATAATTCTAATGACAGTTGCAGTCGTCTTAAGTTTGGCATTTGTTGTCGGTTGTCAGTACGATGAACTGTGCGGTTTTAGGCTTGGCTTAGGAGATGTTCGCTGCATAACGGTGGAGGATTATGTTGACAAGATGAAGGCCGGCTGGGTCGGGCAGATGGCCGGCGTGGGCTGGGGTGGGCCCACCGAGTTTAAATTTAAAGGTGAAATCATACCGGAGGACAAGATGCCAGAGTGGCAGCCGGAGCTGATTAACCAGTTCCGGCAGGATGATATCTACGTCGAGATGACTTTTCTGCGGACACTTGAGCTATATGGCTTCGACTGTTCTATTCGCCAGGCGGGCATCGACTTTGCCAACAGCGGCTATCCACTCTGGCATGCCAACAGGAATGGTCGTGATAATTTGCGGAAAGGAATTGCGCCGCCCGATTCAGGACATCCGGAGTTTAACACACACGCCGACGATATAGATTATCAGATTGAGGCGGATTACGCGGGCCTGATTGCGCCGGGGTTGCCGAACGTGGCTATCGAGCTCGGTGAAAAATTCGGTCGGCTGATGAACTACGGCGACGGTCTTTACGGAGGCCAGTTTGTCGGTGGGATGTACGCCGAGGCCTTCTTTAAAGATGATATGGTAAAGATTGTCGAGGCGGGTCTGAAATGTATCCCGAAAGACAGTCAATACGCGGAATGTATTCGCGATGTGCTTACGTGGTATAAACAAAATCCCGATGACTGGGAAAAAACCTGGCAGCTTATCAACGAAAAGTATCATCTCAACACTGCATATCGGCGTTTCTCCTGCAGCGGACCGAAAGGCGAATTCAATATCGACGCCAAGATTAACGGCGCTTACATCGTGATGGGCCTGCTGTACGGCAAAGGTGACCCGGACGAGACGATAATTATCTCGACACGCTGCGGCCAGGATTCCGACTGTAACCCATCGAATGCCGGCGGTATATTATTTACCACTATCGGCTTTGAGAATCTGCCGGATAAATTCAAATCAGCCTTGAATCCGGAAGGCAAATTCAGCCATACGCCATACAATTTCCCCACTCTCGTGGATGTGAGCAAGAAACTCGTTCGCCAGGCGGTCAAGCGAGCCGGCGGCCAGATGGGAAAGAACGCCAAGGGCAAGGATGTTTTCATTATTCCGGTTCGAAAACCCAAGCCCACGAAGCTCGAACAGTGCTGGGAGGCCGGGCCGATTGCAAACAGTAAATTCACGGAAGAAGAGATGGCGCAGATAAAGGTTCCGGAAAAATAGTGTCAATCTTGTTCGAACGGTCTGTAACATAATAAATGTTTGGTGATGACTGACAGTTGTAATAAACCATCCCCAAGCTCGTCCCGCTTTTCGGGACTCACTTGAGGCTGCCACCCATCAAAATAGATATTAGAGAATAATAGGAGTATAACGAAATGTCGAAAAATATGAATCGTCGGGAGTTTTTTAAGAAGTCTGTGCTTAGCTCTGCTGCGGTTGCAGGGGCTTTGAGTTTTGAAGAGAAGAATTTATTAGCGCAAATGAAGAAGCCGACTAAGCTGCCCGCAGATTCGGTCAAGGGTCTGCCGGCGGGCAGGATTGGTAAGGTTAAGATTAGCAGGATAATCTGCGGCGGCAACCTGATTAACGGCTATGCCCATAGCAGAGATTTGATTTATGTGTCTGAATTGTTAAGAAATTATTTTACAGATGAAAAAGTAATTGAGACCTGGCAGATTTCTGAGGAAAACGGCATAAATACTGCCATAGCGAATGTCCGCGGTGGAAAAGGAGATGAGCAGATTGAAAATACAGTCAGACTTCTCAAGAAATATTGGAATGAAAGAGGCGGCGAAATCCAGTGGATTGCGCAAACCAACCCAAGAGTAAATGACCTGACAAGCAGTATAAAGAAGGCCGTTGATAATGGGGCTGTTGGGGCTTTTATACAGGGTGGCGTTGGGGACAGTTTTGTCAAAGATGGCCGTGTTGACCTGCTCGGGAAAGCTGTCGAGCTCATTAAAGAAAACGGATTAATAGCTGGTGTCGGGGGGCACTTAGTAGAAGTACCTATTGCATGTGAAAAAGAGGGGATAGAGCCCGATTTTTATTTTAAAACTTTAAATGCTGTGGATTATAACTCTGCGACTCCCCAAAAAACTATCGAATTCATGAAAAATGTGAACAAGCCGTGGATTGCTTATAAGATTTTAGGTGCAGGTGTTATCCATCCGAAAAAGGGTCTCAAATATGTATTCGAGAACGGTGCCGATTTTGCGTGTGTGGGGATGTTCGATTTTCAGGTTATTGAAGATGTGCTTATTGCCAGGGACATATTATCAGGCAAAATGAACAGACGGCGTCCCTGGAGGGCTTGATTACGAGTGGTTTTTTAGAGAAATTCTTTTGTGAGGTGTAAATTATGTCAGGAAAATTGGATCGTCGCAGTTTCATAAAAAAGTCGGTGTCGGTGTCGGCTGGGACAACGTTGGGCCTGGGTTTTCGTGAAAAACAAGTGAAAGTAGCAGCGGCGGAAAGAAAAGGCAAAACGCTTCAGAGCGTTTCCGGTAGCGGTATGCCGATGGGCAAGATAGGCAAATTGAAGATAAGCCGATTAATTTCCGGGGGAAATCTGATCAGCGGCTGGTCACATGCAAGAGACTTGATATATGTGCACCACCTTATGAGGCATTACAACACAGACGAAAAGGTTATGGACACCATGGAACTGCTTGAGGAACACGGGGTAAATACGATTATTGCAGACCCGAGTGAGAGGCCCTACAGAATTTTTCCGAAATACTGGAACGAAAGGGGCGGTAAGATTCAATGGATTGCTGAGGGCCACCCGGATATAAAAGACCTCAAAAGCGATATAAAAAAGTCTCTGGATTACGGAGCTTCGGCAATCTACATTCAGGGTGTAATTGGAGACAAGTGGCTGCGAAGTGGTCATATCGATCTGTTAGGTGAGTGTGTTGACTATATTAAATCCAAAGGCGTGCCCGGTGGTATTGGCGCTCATCTGTTGGATGTGATTGTCAAGTCGGAGCAGCGCGGATATAACGCTGACTTTTATGTGAAGACTTTACATCACAGCAACTACTGGTCGGCCCGCAGGCCCGGCCAGAATTCGGATGTAGTTGATAATCGTGCGGACAACTACTGGTCGATGACGCCTGAAAAGACTATAGAATTCATGAAACGAGTTAATAAGCCTTGGATAGCTTTTAAGGTTTTGGCTGCGGGTGCCATTGAACCCAGAGATGGTTTTAAATATGCTTTTGAAAATGGAGCAGATTTTATTTGCGTGGGTATGTTCGATTTCCAGGTTATAGAAGATTCGATTATCGCAAAGGATGTGCTCAAAGGCATCAAGAACAGACAGCGTCCCTGGAGAGCGTGATGAGGTGCAGTTTCTAAAACACAGGCATTTGTTGCGAGGTGTTTTCAGTAGTCCTTAAACTTTTTCATCCATTGTGGCCAGTCCTCCGGCTGGACGCCGCCGGCTTTGGTCCATGGACCAGCCGTGTTAAATTCGCGATGCCATTTCAACGTCCATAGCTCTTTTAGTCCAACTTTTCTGACAGACCAGTCCAGAAAAAGGCTGTTTATATACCCATCGTGCCGGTTGATGCAAGAACCCTGGCGCCAAGGTCGCCCCCGAGCATCAGGAATAGCATCATGTTCTGGCGGCGTCATCTTCTCATATTGCCAATTCCAAGGCCAGGCTGAGTCCAACTGGGTGTGTATGTTGTTTGCGCCCTTGACATCCGCGCTCATCCAAAAGCGCCAAGGGTATTTAGAGCCATGCTCTTTCCACCATCTCGGATGAGGTGCATAAGCCCAGCGGTTAGTACCATAGCTGCCATAGATATCCGGCAATCCTGACTTCGGTTCTTGTCTGAAAAATCCCCACGCCCGGAATGTCCCACCGTAACACCAGCGCGGATGGTCGGTAGGCCAAGGCTTTGTGGCCATAGGGCAGCAGCGTATCCCCTTAATACTTTTGTCGAATTCTCTATCTCGATATCGGTTCCAACCCCAATATGGACCCCAGCCCCATCCCGGACCCCAGCCCCATGGGCCCCACCAATTCCAATCTCTCCATTCCGGTTCGGATGGCGAAGGTCCCGGGTAGAAAGACCCATCGTTCTCGTTAACAAATGTTGCCCAGATAGTGCCCCACTGGCGCAGGTTTGACTGGCAGGCAACTGCCTTTGCCTGTCTCTTGACCCGCTGCAGAGTCGGCATCAATAACGCCATCAATAGGGCAATGATGGCAATCACTACCAAAAGCTCTATTAATGTAAAAGCGTTTCGTTGTCGCATTATTCTGCGCCTTTCTTGTGCAATGGTTTTTTCAATAGTCCTTAAACCTTCTCATCCATAGTGGCCAATCTTCGGGTTGGGCGTTGCCGGCTTTGGTCCAAGGGCCGGCCGTGTCATACTTGCGATGCCACCTCAACGTCCATAACTCTTTAATTCCCACTCTTTTGACTGACCAATCCGCAAACAGGCAATTTTGTGCTCCCCCGTGTCGGTTGACACAGAGACGCTGTATTTCTTGTACATTAACGCCCAAAAGTGGTGTGCGATTTTCGAATTGGAATGGTTCGTCTGTGTGCTTTGGCCAGGCGTCGACCCACCAGCCCTCGGTGAACACCGGCACATTATAGGCACCTTTCACCTGGTTCGTCCGCCAGTGGTCCTCGATCGGACTGCGTCCCCACAGGCTCGACAATCCGGGTCTCGGATTGCACATCCAGCCGTTCGGAGCATAACTGCCAACGTCGCCCCCCTGGGATGTAGGTACTCTCCAGGCATCGAAAGGAGCAGTTGCGGGTGACTGGTCACTTGCATTGGAACGATGCTTTGTAGCCGTAGGGCAAAGCCACATTTTCTTGTTCCTGGATAACGGCCGCATACATTCCCTCCACCATTCACCGTTGCCCATTCCCGATGACGAACCATGAAGGTGTCCGCTGTAAAAGTAGCCGTTGTTGTCCTGTGTGTACATGGCAAAGATAAGGCCCCATTGGTGCAGGTTCGACTTACAGCCAACGCCTGCTGCCTGCTGCTTTACCCGCTGCAGCGCAGGCATAAGTATGGCCATCAATAATGCGATAATGGCTATCACTACCAAAAGCTCTATTAGTGTAAATCCCGTCCCGTTAGAGAATTTTTTTCTAACGGGGCCCGTTAGAAATCTTCCGCTTTGGCGATCAGGAATGTTAATTTCTAACGGGGTGAATCCCTTTTGTCTGTTCATAATGGTACACTTTGCTTGCTTTTGTTTTCGCTGTCCACCTGTTTAAGATGCACAAAAACAGCTTTGTGTTTCGTTAATTTTGTATTCCTGCGTTGTTTAAGGCTGCTTCGCCAAACACAATATTATACCTTAAATCTGGTTCCTTTGCAAAATCAAAATCGCTAATGTGAAGTATTAGAATATGTTTCTCCTCAAATAAAGCTGGTGAATTCGAACCTTGTTAGAGACTGTTTTCTACCGACTTTTTTGGAGTTGAGTTTTACCTGTCGCGGCCTGGCACGGCCATGCCGAGCCACGACGGGTGCACCGGTGATTTTCTTAGTATTCTTTAAGGTTTCTCATCCATAGGGGCCAGTCCTCGGCTATAGCGCCGCCGGCTTTGGTCCAGGGGCCAGCGGTGTCGTATGTTCGACTCCACTTTAAGGCCCACAACTCCTTAAGCCCAATTTTTCTGACAGAGAAATCCAGAATAACGCCGTTTGTCGTCTCGTTGTGTCTGTTGATACAGAAACGGGCCATATTGCCACCGGCCTGCCACTGCTGATCATAATACGCCGGAGGTTCATTGGTGGGGCTTGGCCAGCCATCAATCCACTGAGCATCCAGAAACAGTGGTATATAACCTGCTCCTCTAACATTGGGAGTCTTCCATCGCCTGGCATAGTTCTCTTGTGACTGGCCCACACCCTCAGTGGTATTTCGAGTCTCCACCCATCCGTTTATCCCATAGCTGCCGTAATCACCTTTTGTCAGGAAGTCGCCGGGGTCGATGCCCCAGGCTCCGAACGGGGGCCGGCCTCCCTCGGTATAAGGTTTCATCGCCATTGGGCAGCAGCGTAAATCCGGTTCCTTGTAGTACTGCCGGGTAGCATCCATCCACCAATAGCTGCCTTGTCTCTGGCCTACCCAGCCTTTCTGGAAATAACCGTCGTTATCATCCGTGTACATCTTAAAGATAAGTCCCCATTGTTTGAGGTTTGACTGACAGGCAACCGTCTTTGCTTGTTCCTTAACCCGCTGCAGCGAGGGCATCAAGATTGCCATCAACAATGCGATAATGGCAATCACCACTAATAGCTCTATTAACGTAAACGCTGTTAGAAATCTTCCGCTTTGGCGGTCAGGAATCTTAATTTCTAACGAGGTAAAGCCGTGTCGCTTGCACATTATTCTGCGCCTTTCTTGTGCAATGGTTTTTTCAATAGTCCTTAAACCTTCTCATCCATTGGGGCCAGTCTTCGGGCTGGACGACGCCGGCTTTGGTCCAGGGGCCGGCCGTGTTGTACTCGTCATGCCACTTCAATGTCCATAGCTCTTTGAGGCCGATCTTTCTGACCGACCAATCTAAGAAAAGGCTGTTTATATACCGGTCGTGCCGGTTTATGCAAAACTCGCACATCCCGCCGCTGCCGCCGTAACCCGGTCTAAGCGGCGGATAATCGTACGGGCCAGGGGCACGACAATGGTTTTTGGAATCCAGAAGAGCCGGAATGTTGCTTTTTCCCCTGAAGGAGAGAACATCCTGGCCAAGCGGATTGGGTCGGGATCGTCTAAAAAGCCGAAATGGGTAGTCGATTAGCCAGCCGTTGAACCCGTAGCTGCAGCGAAAAGGCGGACCGGGGCTTGTAATCTCCCAGGCTTCAAATGTTGAACCGGACGTTGTACCGAACCCTGCATTGCGACGAGGTTTCACGGCCATAGGGCAGCAGGCGATGCCTTCGGTGCTAACGTGGTGGTATATAGCCGGTTTGTTCGGGTCATCTTCGTTGGGGGCTGAGCCGCGGAGAAGCCATATCGCATCGGTTTTGCGGCGGGGAAGGCGTCCCTGGTTAGCCTCGGTGTACAGGGCCAGTATCGTTCCCCACTGCTTGAGGTTCGCCCGGCAGACAACTGCCCTGACCTTCCTTCTGGCCCTTTGGAGGGTGGGCAGCAATATCGCCATCAACAGGGCAATGACAGAAATCACCACCAAAAGCTCTATTAAAGTAAATCCGCTTCGCTTGGGCATTTTTAGAACTTCTTTAATAATCCTTAAACCTTCTCATCCATTCGGGCCAGAGTTCCATCTGGATGCTGCCGGCTTTGATCCGGAGTCCCGCAGCATTGGGATTGTTCATCTGGGCCGATACAGCCGAATGTCATCAAAAAACATTTTACCCATACCACCAGGCTGAGGATTGTTCTGATCACCGAAACAAATAGCAATAGAATTAACATTCGTCAGGTCCACGCCTATGAATGCCTGTAGGTCGATGATCCATTCCGTCCAGGTATCTATCCGTACTACGTTGGCGTTATCATGAAAGACCGCCGAAGTGCCGTTGAGAACAACACTCATAGGCGCGGGAGTGTTAGACCTATCACCGTGAAACCACAGTGATAACACTACCTTGCCTTCTTCGGTCCAATCCTGTGGTGGATTCAGCGACCGCTCCGCCTTCGAGAACTTGAAGAGAGTATTGTAGAAATACGGCATCGACTGTCTACCACCGTGAACGGTGTTTCGCTCGGTAAAGGGAGGAATAAGGTAGCCAACGACAGCGCCGTTTATAGACGGATTGTAGTATCCGTCCAACCACGTGTTGAATATCCTGTTGCTCTCGGAGTCACCGGGGTCAAGGTCATTGTAGGACTCAAAATCATCAATGATAACATAATCGATTTCCGGCAGACTCCCTATGCCCTCTGCCGGCCAGTTTTTGGTAAATTCTTTCAAATCGTCAAAGTTCACTTTGCCGTCATTGGTAAGGTCCGCGCCGCGGCACCAGAAAAAACTATTGTCGCTTTCCAGCCAGCGTTCGGCAAAAATGGCAAAATCCCTAAAGTCCACTCGCGTATCATTATTAAAGTCACCTAACCGGAATTGCCATGTGAATTGGGGATAATCCAGCCCTTCACAGATACTCCAGATATCCTCGGTTCCGTTCATGGACTCCACCACAAAATCCCAGCCGGCACTGAAAAAGGTGCCTTTCGTCTGCATCCCGGCGGTCGTCTTGCCGTTGGCATCATCGCAGCCGATACCATACCGTTCCCGCCCGCACATATTGTTTCGACCGCTGGTTCGAATATCCCAGAAAGAAGTCCTAATCACAGCTTCATCATTAAATCCCACAAGCCCCCCCACATACATCGTTCCTCCAACGGCGCCGATAGAATAACAGCAGATGATTTTCCCGGGCCAGATATTGATTCCCACCAGGCCGCCAACGCGATCGTTACCTGTAATGCTGCCTGTGGCATAGCAGTTCGTAATTGTTTGATAATTGCTTCCCACCAGCCCGCCGGCGTTGCCCTCTGCCGAAACGGAACCGTTCGAATAAGAGCAGGTGACTGTACCGGCATTGTTTCCCACCAACCCTCCAACGGTCCTACCTCCCAAAACATCACCCCCGGCGGAGCAATTGGCGACCGAGCCCAAATTGTCACCCACGAGCCCACCCACGTTGCGCCCTTCTCCTGAAGCTCTGCCTGAGGCCATAGAATTGGTGATTGAACCGGAACTACTTCTTCCCACCAGGCCACCGATACGTTTATCTCCTGAAACGCCACCTTTCGCATAACAGTTGTCGATTGTTCCACGGAGATATCCCACCAGACCGCCTATCTCCTCATCCCCTGAAACACGGCTCGTTGCATAGCAACCCTTGATTTCACCTCCTTCATTGTACCCCACCAGGCCGCCGACAGATTCCTTCCCCGTTACGCTCCCACCCGAAGCATAACAGTTTGCGATAGTCCCTTCGTCGAGATAACCGACCAGCGAACCGACATTACTTCCTCCTTCGGCCTTAATATTCGGAGCAACCAGTCCGAGATTTTTGATCTCGGCAGTGGAGTCCTTGACGTACCCGAAGAGTCCTGTGTAATCACGTTTTGTGGAAGTGAACCTTGAGATTTTATTGTTGTTGCCGTCAAAAACGCCGCCGAAGGCACTATTCGCGCCGGTCCCAATAATTCTAAAATCCCTTCCCGTATAGACACTCAGGTCGATATCGGCCATGAGCTTGAAATGCTTGTCCCAGTCATTCCGATTAGCGCCGATGGTATTCATCTGTTCGGCAGTGTAAATCAGGTAGGGGTCCTCAGGATCTCCCGTACCGCCGCCATATTGTGCCCCGGCCGACAAGACCAATAAACAAATAATAAGTAATACAGACAAAGGCATTGTGAATGTGTTTTGTTCTTTTCTATGCATCGTTATTTTGTGTCTTTAATAATCCTTAAATCCTCTCATCCAATAGGGCCAGTATTCGGGCAGGGCGCCGCCGGCTTTGGTCCAGGGGCCAGCGGTGTCGAACTGGCGGCTCCATTCCAATGTCCACAGCTCTTTGAGCCCGATTTTTCTTACCGACCAATCGAGGAAAAGGCCGTTTACGTGCCCATTGTGCCGGTTGATGCAAAATGGTGCCATGCCAAGGCCCCCACCAGAGCTTCTTGGCGGATCCCAGATATTATCAGGCCGAGCCATAGGCGTGGTACAATCCAGAAGCGCGGGGATTCTGGCCCTGCCCCTGAGCGAGAAAATATCAAGGCCGGGCCGGCGCAGACGAAAACGAACAGGGACAGGGACAGAAGTATCAAAATCTGGCATGAACAACCAGTTGTTGAATGAATAGCTGCCGCGAAACCGTGGAGGCGGGGTAACAATTTCCCAGGCTTCAAACGTAGAGCCCTGCTTGCCCCTAATCCGATACGACGGAAGGGATCGAGCCCCGAAATGTCCCCGCGCGTTGTCATCATCGGCCGTTCTGACGGCCATGGGGCAGCAGGCTATGCCTTTGGCCCTTATGTCTTGAAAGACACGGGGTTTGTTCGGGTCACCCTCCGCAATCAAAGGCCCACGTAGGAACCACAGGGCACCTCCCACGCCATCGGGAAGCAGCCCCTGGCTATCCTCGGTATATAGCGCCAGTACCGATCCCCACTGCTTGAGGTTCGCCTGACAAACGACCGCCCTGGCCTGGTTCCGTGCTCTCTGTAAGGCGGGCACCAATATCGCTATCAAGAGCGCAATGATGGAAATCACCACCAAAAGCTCTATTAACGTAAACGCGTTGTGTTTTCTCATTTTCCTCAGTAGTCCTTAAATCCTCTCATCCAATAGGGCCAATATTCGGGCAGTACTCCGCCGGCCTTTGTCCAGGGGCCGGTGGTGTCAGACTGATCGTCCCATTTCAATGTCCACAATTCCTTGAGTCCGACTCTCCTGACGGACCAATCCAGGAACAGGCTGTTGACGTGCCCGTTGTGTCTGTTTATGCAGAAGGTCTGGAATCCAATGGTTTTCACGCCTTCGCGTTCCCACCTCGGCGGTGGATCGGTATTGATATGCCTGCCACGAGGCTCGGGACTATCGAGAATCACCGGGATATTGGCCTGTCCCCGAGAAAAATAAGTGTCGATCCTCTTGGGCCATGCCGTGGTATTGAAGCCATAGCTGCCGCGAAACGGCGGAGGGGGACTCGTAATTTTCCATGCTTGGAAGGTTGAGCCGCCCGCCGACCTCATTTCGAATGATCCGCCGAGATGACGGCCGCGAGAAACGCCCGTTGCGGGGCCCGGCCTGACTTTGACGGCCAGCGGGCAACAGGCGATGCCCTTCGTGACGACCCGCTGGAAAACGCGAGGCCTGTTGGGGTCCCCTTCAGGCAGCCACGAACCCCGAAAGAACCAGAGAACCGCCGAGCCACTCAGTATCGGGAGCCGTCCCTTGTTGTCGTTGGCGTACAGCGCCAGTACAGTTCCCCACTGTTTCAGGTTCGTCTGACAGACAAGCGCCCTGGCCTGCTTTCGGACCCTTTGGAGGGCGGGCAGCAAGATCGCTATCAGCAGCGCAATGATGGCGATCACCACCAAAAGCTCTATTAATGTAAAAGCATTTCGTTGTCGCATATCAGCTCTCCTTCTCTTTCAAAGAAGGTTTTCCAAACCGACAATTTTCGCCAGATATGATGGGTCTCGATGGTATGCTTATCTGCGATAATTATAACACACTCAGTCGTAGTAATGCAAGCTATTGGCTGATTTTTAAATTGTGGGATGTCAGGAATACCCCTCAAGGCTGGTTAGTCGTTAAATGGCCTCTGAGGCGTTTTAAGTTGAAAGCTGATGGGCTTTTCAGTAGTCCTTAAACTTTGCCATCCATAGGGGCCAATCTTCGGGTTGGGCGCCGCCGGCTTTGGTCCAGCGCCCTGCCGTGTCAAACTCGTCATACCACTTCAACACCCGTAGCTCTTTGAGCCCGATCTTTCTGACCGACCAATCTAAGAAAAGACCGTTGACGTGCCCGTTGTGCCGGTTAATGCAGAAGGGCCACATCATACTTGTTCTTCCCTGAGAGCGTGGCGGCGGCCAGGAGGCCGAGGCAAGACCCTCAGGCCTTGTGGAATCGAGAAGCACGGGGATGTTGGCCCTGCCCCTTAGCGAGAAAACGTCTGTGCCCCTCTGATCGTTTGGATCGTAATTACCAACTCGGCCGTCCAACAAGTGTTGGTTGAACCCATAGCTGCTGCGAAACGTCAATTCAAAATACGTGCCCTCCCATGCTCTAAACGTATTATCGTACACTCTTAAATCGTTCGGATCTTCCCGTTTTACCTGAGGTCTAACGGCCATCGGGCAGCAGAGTATGTCTTTTATGTCACGGCCTTTCAATATCGGCCTACGCTTTTCGCGCAACGAGCGGCCGAGAAGCCATCTGCCCAGGGTGTGGGGAAAGCGTCCCTGGTTATCCTCTACGTACAGGGCAAGTATTGTCCCCCACTGCCTTAGGTTCGCCTGACAGGCTACGGCCCTGGCCTGCTTTCTGACCCTTTGGAGGGCGGGCAGCAATATCGCCATCAATAACACAAGGATGGAAATCACCACCAAAAGCTCTATTAATGTAAAAGCATTTCGTTGTCGCATATCAGCTCTCCTTCTCTTTCAAAGAAGGTTTTCCAAACCGACAATTTTCGCCAGATATGATGGGTCTCGATGGT
>Ga0209979_1002148_pt1 | contig 19492 bp, 17 predicted proteins | sample AnhtaG_FD_183114 | JGI IMG/M metagenome (GOLD analysis project Ga0209979, IMG submission 183114) | Deep subsurface microbial communities from Anholt, Denmark to uncover new lineages of life (NeLLi) - Anholt_01485 metaG (SPAdes) (version 2) | ecosystem: Environmental > Aquatic > Marine > Oceanic...
TATTCGTTTTCAAAACACGTAAGTCTTTACTAATACAGAACTTAGCCATTTTAGACCCGAAAACGCTAAGTCTGTTATTTACAAGCACTTATGAATTTCAGAGCCTATTACTCGGACAGACTCCTAGAGCTGGAAATTACATAATGGGAGCTTCGAGTCCTTTGTTCTCATGCGCGCGGGGAAGAATCCTTTCTGCCTTGGAAGAAATATCAGAGTTGGAAGGTTGTGAATTTCCATACACACACTCCAATGATGCGCTTCTTGAAATCAAGCAAAAATTCCAAAGATACTTGAAGCAGTTAGACTTATTGGGGGACCATGCGTCTGAAGATCTTAATCTTACTTGTTCCTTGTCTTTAAGAGATTTATTTCGGTGCCTGCCGCTTTTAGGTTTCATAGTCAGATCTACCGCCGTTCGGAATGCATTTGAAGCCTTCCGTCCTTTGCTCGACATCTTGCGCAAAGCCGTAGAGCCAAAAATAGGAAAAGATTCTCAAAAAAGAAAACTCGTCCTTTCCTCTGAGTGGGCCTATTCACCCTTAATTTATCACGAAATACCTGTTCTTCCCGGGTACGCATTTATAGGTTTACCAAGTTCGGAGTCTGATAATCCTTTGCTTATTCCACTTTCTGGTCATGAGCTTGGCCATTCTATTTGGACAACATATAAAATAGACTTGGAATTTGTACCTGAGTTTATCGAAGCAATAAAAGATTACATCCGGGCCAACTGGAAGGACTATACAGGTCTTTTCCCAGACGTCAAACAAGAAGATCTCAATACGGTTCTTGCTGTTCAGCAAACATGGAAACAAGCCCAGTCCTGGCTATTTGCACAAGCTAAAGAGACTTTTTGTGATTTCATCGGACTAAGGATATTTGGCACGTCGTTCCTCCATGCCTATGCGTATCTGTTTGCTCCGAATGTGTCCAGCCCTCGATCTGTTAAGTACCCTAATCCAATTAAGAGGGTCAATAATCTTATAACCGCTGCCAATGCCGAAGGTTACAAGTTCAAGATACCCGATGGTTATAAGGATATGTTCAAAGATCGTCCATTACCCGAACTAACACGGGGCGAGAAGTTTCAACTACGTATAGCAGACCATGTATTGGACTCTAAGGCAGACATTCTTATAAAACGCGCTGAGGAACTAATATCCAAAACACGTATTCCAAGGCCTTGCGAAACACAGAGCGACATGATTCGTAAACGCTTTAAGTTTGTTGTACCTGCCGAGAAGGCCAAATCTCTGGCTGATATTCTTAATGGTGCTTGGAAGGCGTACAACGACAGCGATCTCTGGAAACACCTGCCTAAAATTAACGAGAAAAAAGAAGATGTCTTAAAGGACCTCGTACTCAAGAACATAGAAATTTTCACATACGAGGGTCTATTGGAGAATACTTAATGATACTGAAAGCTGAGGACGTAGCTGAACGCCTGGAAAAGGGACTGAAGCCCGAAGAGGAAGATCCGCTTGTTATTAGCCCTCATTCAGACATTAAGACCATCCGGGAGTCAGGGTCGGCTTCTATAGACTTGCGCCTTGGTACTTGGTTTGTTAAACTAAGGCAAGCCAGAATTAAATCCTTTGAAGTTGGAAAAGACTTATTCGAAGCCCAAGTGGCTGAAACGCATTATGTTCCCTTCGGGTACAAGTATTTATTACACCCTCGGTCTTTTGTTCTTGGAATAACTTTGGAATGGCTTCGCTTGCCGAAGGACTTGAGCGCTTATGTTATTGGAAAATCAAGCTGGGGCCGGCGAGGCCTAGTAATCGCGACGGCAACTGGCGTACATCCAGGTTTTCCAGGTTGCCTAACCCTGGAGTTAACCAATGTTGGCGAAATCCCGATTGAGATTCAACCAGGAATAGAGATATGCCAAATTTTCTTCCACGAGGTATGTAAACCTGTCTCTGAACATATAGATCAGAGCCAGTTCATCGGCTCTCGGAGGCCAAAACTTGGGAAAATCAAGCCTGACAGAATTGCTGATAAACTTACAAAAGCGCAGCTTGATGAAAATTCTCCAAGTCCTTAAGCATAGTATGCCTGTGCATGGCCTTTGGCTTCTTATACCTCGCACATACGAGTCAAAATCAGATTCTTTTGTTTCGCCTCAACTTATAGGAAACTATCGATTTTCGCCGCCCCGGTTGTTAGCCTCCACGTGAGCAGTTAGTTATTCCTTATCCTTCCAGTTCTCCCAATATCCTGGGCAATAGTTTTACCAATGCCGGGAATTTGTTCTAATTCTTGTAAGCTGGATGATTCCATAGAAAGGTGCCTCAGATATTATTCACCAAATACAATTCACTAATCACTATTTACCAATCACGAATTATCTGCCGCCCCAGTTGTCAGCCCCCGTTGTTAGCCCAAAATACCACAAACCCGCAATTCCCGCCAATTAAATCCGTATGTCGTATCTCGTGAATCATATCTCGCGTGGATTCCTGCTTTCGCAGGAATGACAAACGGACGATTCAAAGAAGTATTCCGCTCCCGGATGCATCACGCATTTAGGCCCGGGTTAGATAACGCCTTGCTATCTCACCCCGATGAGATAACGCTTCGCTATCCCACAGGGTAAACTCACGGGGCAGGCCCCGGTTAGATAACGCCTTGCTATCTCACCCCGATGAGATAACGCTGCGCTATCCCACAGGGTAAACTCATGAGGCAGGCGGGGCAAGGACAGAAAATAACAGAAAAGAAGGGAAAAGGCAATTGGAAAAAGAAAAGAAACGTGGAGGATAACAGACTGCCGGGGGCTAAATGGAAAAGGATGACGTTCGTCGAGGTCTGAACAAGTTTATCAGGCCGGCGCCGAGTATCAGGAGTATGGCAGTGGCAGGTTCTGGAGCTGGAGTTGTAATTATAAGCTCGAAAGTATCCAAGGTGCCGGTGTCAGCGTACCAGGCATCGTAAATCCGGAGGCGCCAAGAGCCGAAAGAGTCCTGGCCGTCAAAGACTTGCAGGAGAGTGGGCGTTCTTGGTCTGAATCGGCCGGTAAAAGGGGCTTGAGCGTGCTCAATCGGGACTGCGGCTTCGTCGTCAAATATTGTTTGTTCGTAATTTGCGCCGACGAAGAACTCGTCAAAATCGTACATATTGAGGCAGAGGGATGTGCCGGCAGGGTTTTGGAGAAAAATCTGTAAATCGAATACGTTTGTGTGTGTGAGAGTGATGGCGACGTCGAGGTCTGATATAGTAATATGGTCGGTTATGTTTATAACTGCATCCGGCATCCAGCCTTTTGTATCGTCGGGATTTGCGGGGATTGGCAGGTCGAAGTCGCCGCCGTAGATATGAACGAGGCCGGCATAAACAGGGCAAGAAAGCCCCAGGCCCCCCAGTATAATGACAACGTTAACAATCCATTGTAGGGTGTTGCGAGCGTCCATTCCCAGCCAACCGGCAAGTTTTGACAAAGAGTTACTATCCGGCAAACCCTGCTTGTTTAGTAGAAATTATAACCTTATCGGGCGTTGGCTGCGAGCAAAAAAAATATTTTTTTGGCAGTCCGCTTGTCCACAGAATGCCTTGTGGCAGGGACGCCTATCGGCGGGGTCGAGTTTTTTCGCCGTGTTGGTAGTGAAGGAACTGAATTTATTTTACTTCGAGTACGGAATTAAAATCGCCGAAGGGATTTAATTCGGTCCACTTGTTGTAGGGGTCCTGCTGCCAGTGTCCGTCGACGACCAGGCGGTATCGATATTTGCCGTGGGGGAGTTTGAGCTCTGTCTGCCATGCGCCGCCATCGCCCACTTTTTGCATCGGCGTTTTTTCGGGCTGCCAATCATTAAAGTCACCGGCGATGTGGACAGTATCGGCACGTGGGTACAAGGTTACAAATACTACGGCATCGTTTATCTGGTTGACGCCGTAATAGTCGGAGAGTCTGGCGTCAGTATCGAGTAGCTTTGGCTTTTGGGGGGTTGCGATATGTGGAGGTTTTGCGGGATGCGGCGCCGTAAGGCGTCCTGTGGACTGTTCGGTTTTTGTACCTGTGGCAGAGCCAGCCGGGACAGCTTCTCCTTGGGAGTCCTTACGGACTATGGGGGGCTTGTTTGCGGCCTGGAGCAGCTCATCTGCGGTGGCACTGATGGCTTCGAGCTGACCGGCCAGGGAGTTGACGAACTCATGGCGTTGGGGCTTATCGTGGCAGCCTACAATTTCTTCGGCGAGGCTGCGAAAATCCCTCTGGCCCCTACTGGCAGGGTCGTATTCATTGATTGGCTGTCCGAGGCTGGCAGCCTCTTTGATTTTGGTATTGAAATTAACAATGGTCTTGAACATTTTGTCTGCGAAGTGTTTTCGTAATTCGGCCAGGATTTCTCGTGCCATTTTGGTCCTTGTGTCATACATACTGGCGAGCACGCTGACAGTTACGTGCTGGTTGCATCTTTCGCAGAGGATGCTGAGGGTTTCGAGCTGCTTGCTGAGGCCGTGGAGGGCAAAATAGCCGGTTTCGACAGGTACGATGACCTCGGTGGCGGCTCTTAGTGCACCAAATGTCAAGAGGCCAACGGCCGGGGGGCAATCGATTATAGTGTAGTCATAATTATTCTTCAAGTCGGCGAGGACATCTTTGAGGCAGCTTTCACGGTCAGCGACACCGGCCATTTGCTGCTCGAAGGCGGAAAGGTCTATACTTGCCGGGGCCAGCTCCAATCTGTCGCTGATCTGCCAGAGTATTTCTGAGAGCTTTATGGGCTCGTTTCTGCTTTTGCTTATGAGCACATCATAGATGCTCTGCTCGATCTGCTCCTCTGGGACGGCCAAGCCGACGGCACAGTGGGACTGTGGGTCCATGTCGACGAGCAATGTTGTCTGTCCGGCGTCTGCAAGGGCACTTGCCAGATTTATTGATACGGTCGTCTTGCCACAACCACCTTTTTGATTAACAACGGCTATAGTTCTCATAAATTGTCTCCGGCCCTGAAAACGTCGGTTTCATTGTGAAAAACGCCCTTTTCGAGGCTTAAAAAACTGCTGACTACCCTTCTATGTTATTCGGCAAAGAAATGCGAAAAACTTTATCTTTTTATGGGACCAGCCGATAAAAAAGGCTAATAGCAGTACAGATAAGAGGTATTTGCAGGTGTACGAGAGCGGAGCAGGACTAAGAAAAGCAGCGGCGAATAAGGGCTTTTGAGGTTGTTTCGTGAGCAGTCAGAGTCAAAACCAACACTTCATCTATACGAAGTTGGAAGTATCTTCGAGCAGTTTCCTTACGAAATCCAGAAATTGGGCTGCGTAGGTACCGTTGGCGACTCTGTGGTCCACGGAGAGAGTCAAAGCCATCAGCTTTCGCACTATAACATTTGGGCCTGCAGAATGAGAGCGTTTGCCATTGTCGGGCAAGCAGGCATCGAGTATTTGACCGACTCCGAGTATGCTGCATTGGCCGGGCACGACAATCGGAATAAAAGAGTCTATGCCAAAAGCGCCAAGGTTGCTGACGGTGATACAGCCGCCCTGGAGGTCGGCAGGCGCCAACTTATTAGTGCAGGCCTTTTCAATCAGGGTCTTACTATCACGTGCGATCCGGGCGACATTCTTGCGGTTGACATCCCTGATAATCGGGGCTACCAAGCCGTCTGGGACGGCTATTGCGAGGCCGACGTCGATGCTGTCAGCCAACTTGATAGTGTCAGCGGTCAACTGCCCCGTCATAATCGGAAACTTTTCCAGGCCGACTGCAACGGAGCGCATAATAAAATCACTGTAAGAAATTTTCACGTCACCGGTCTTGTTCAATTCGGTTCTCAATTGGACGAGGTCGGTAACGTCGGCTTTGACGTTCAGATAGAAGCAGGGTATTTCGCGTTTTGACTGGAGCATTTTTTTTGCGGTTATTTTCTGGAGTTTGTTGAGGGGTATGGTTTGGCCGAGTTTGATTTGGGTGGCAGGTAGTGCCGGCTGAGGTGGTTTTGAGGGTTCGGGAGTGGTGTCAGGGGCGGCTGAATCCTGTGCAGGTGGGGCGGCGGCTGCAGGCTTGAGGGAATCGATAAAAGCCTGGGACACTTCTTCGTCCTTATCGGCCAGGATAAGGACGGGCTCGCCGACCAGGAGTGTCTGTCCGAGCTCGGCGAAGATATGCTTAACAAAACCGTCGGCGGGTGACTCGACTTCGAGAGTAGCCTTGTCGGTCTCGACCTCAAAAAGAGGGTCGCCTTTTTTGACCTCATCGCCGAGGTTTACTTTGTATTCAACGATGGTACCTTCTTCCATTGTTTGGCCGAGCTTAGGTAATCTTACTTGGGTCGCCAATTACAGAGTCCTCATTTGTCAGGTTTTATATTTTTGGGTTCCCAAACGCCTTTTATTGCGTTTGGGGTCCCTGCAGAATCCTTTGACAATAATTGGGTGAATATAGCAGATGCAAATGGGGAAAACAAACAAAAAGAGTTCCTTTGTTTATAGTTCGTAGCTCATCGATGAACAATGAACAAATTTGAGGTCGCGTCTGAAACTGCCGTAAGAGCGTTCGAGATGGTAGTAGCCGCGGTAATAATTTACTATTTTCTATTTACTATTGACGATTGCTAAATAGTAAATGGTCAATTGTAAATCGAAAATCCCAATGGGGCAGCTTTTACTTGTTTGGCTGTATTGTCGGCTGTGGTGGGCCTGGCATTTGCTGCATCTGTTGCTGCTGCATCTGCATTTGCTGCTGCATCATCATTTGAAAGGCAGCCGTAATTTCGTTTAAGTGCTCTTTGGGCAGGGCGATATCGACAATGATGTTACCGCCGCCGACTTTGCCGGCGAAAACGATGTTGCTGTTAGTAGGAATATCCATTTCGGGCATTGGGAAAGGCATCATAGCGCCCATCATAGCCGGGAGCATCTTTAACAAGCGAACGTAGTTATATGTTGCGATAAAGTCAGCGTTGGCGGCATCCGGGAGCAGTGCCAAAGCGGCCTTGACCTCATCGGCCATTTGTTTGGGGCCGCCGGCCTTGACCTGGTCAATCAACCGGCGTACAGTCTCATCTACGTTTCCACCGAAGGCGGAAACACATAATCCGTCAACTATTGCCCAGCGGTAGTCGAATCCACCGCCGTATATTGCAACTATCATCTGGCCCTGCATAGAATTCGGGTCGATTGACTTGACGGTGAAGGTGGCTGAGTCTATTGTTACGCCTTTGTAGGTATCGACTTGTCGCTTGAGCGTAAAGGTGATTTTGATACCCAAACTTTTATAAAAATCAGCAATTCCTCCGGTGTCAAACAGCTCTGCACCTTCTTCAATTAGCTTGTTGGATTTATCCTTGTCCTTGATTTCAATGACATACTTTCCCACAAAGGGCGGTTTGTTTTTGGGGTCAATGGAAAAAGACATTGCGTCATTGCCGCTGAAAGCGGTCGCGGCATCAGAAGCAAAGCTTTTTATTTTTGCGGCATCTTCGGCGCTCATATCTTTGGTGATCAGTGTCGCAAAAAACTCCGTAGCTTTGGCGTTGAGTTTTTCTGTTACTTTGCCGGAAACATTCATGACTGCACCGTCTTCGAGGTAGCCGAGCAGGTTATTGTCTTTTTTTGCTGAGGCATCGGCGGTGAACATATCCGCCATATCGGTGCCGGGCAGGGCTGTGACGGTGCTGGTGATATTCAGGACGCGGGGCTTAGGGTTGACTGATATGGTCAGAGATTTTGTCTGCTTGATCAGGGCTTCGAGGATACCGGCATACATATCGATTATCGCTGTCGGGTCTGCCATTGGCGCCTGGCCACATGCCTTCATTTGCTCCATCGCCTTTTCTATTTCTTCAATCTTGCCGGAGAGCAAAGGAGCAAAAACCTTAGAGGCAAGCTGGACATTGCCATAGGCCCAGATTGGCTGCTCAATCGCTTGTTCGGCCTTCGTGGCATCGAGAGTACCCGACAGTCCATGGGATGTACGGTCGCGCCGCATTGCAATTAACTTGTCATAGTGTTCGGCCAAGCTTATCAGCGCATAATTACCGACTTGCGTAGCGAGGATCACAGGTATTTTGTCGCCCGTAATTTTAGAAATCCCTTTTTCATCTGGGTCGCTTACATTGGGATTGGCGCTGATAAATTGTCTGTAATCGGCGATGGGGGCAAGTACACCAACGAACATATATGTAACCGGATTAGTTTCTGTCGATTCTCCGGATGGAGAAGTTGCGAAGAAGGCGAAACTTCCGCCCATATTGACGCCATTTAATTCGGGACTGCCCAGTATGCCGGCGAACTGGGTGCGTACGAGCATTGAGAGGCCCATAGGTATAGGTGAAACACCGGCGAGGAACTGGTCTATCTGACTGAGAGTATAGTCAAGATTGTTGACTCGGACACAAAACAGACTTTCGGCAGGAATCATCTGAAGCAACTGGTCGCCCGTGGAGTTTGTCAGGTCAGGCCGGCTGAGGAGTAATTTTTTGGGTTCTGGTTTTTCAGTTTGTGGTTTTTTGGGTTTTATGGAACGATTTTCATAGGCCGGTTTCTGGGCGTGGCCATCGGTTTCTCGCATCACTGTGAGCAGGTCTCGGCCGGAAAGAACATCGGCGGTTTGGGCCCAAGCTGCCGCGGCGGCGAAGAAAATCAACAGAGCCGCCGCAACAACATTTCTGGGTTCCCATTTTGTGACTTTTTGCAAAATGGGGTGTTGTTTCAAGGATTTGGACTTAATCATTGTCTGTACCTCCTTAAATGAGTGCCGGCAAATTCGATTTTGTAGACTTCACACTAAAGTCTCATTGTATATAGACGCTTATTATGCAATAATGTTACAAAAAATTAGCTATTAAGGCAAGTTTTTTGCAGCCCAGGGGGTTTTTACGGGCGGTCAGGGGCAAAGATTTTATATATTGCTTGACGCCGTTATGGTCCGGGCTATAATCGGGGCGGTGTTAATCGGGATGAATTCTATATGACATATTTGTTTGAGAGGTGTGATTATGGCACGGATATATGATAGTCAGTGGTCGGAGGGACTAATTCGGTCGCCATTTGGCCCGGGTTTCAAGTTCAATTGGGTTTGGCTGAAATGGCTAATACCTGTTGTTGTGGTGGTATGGTTGCTGTCGGGGATATACATTGTCCGGCCCGATGAGCAGGGTGTTGTGCGGCAGTTCGGCAAGGCAGTGAGGGTGACAGAGCCGGGGCCACATTACCATTTGCCGCGGCCGATTGAGACGGTCGATAAGGTGAAGGTAAAGAAGGTAAGGCGACTCGAAATCGGCTTTAGAACGATTAGCCAGGGGACGCCGGCACGGTACAAGTTTATACCGCAGGAATCGCTGATGCTTACAGGCGACGAGCAGATAGTCGATGCACAGATAATAGTGCAGTACAAGGTTAATGAGCCGAAGAAGTTTTTGTTCAATGTGAAGGACCTGGAAAAGCCGCAGGGTGCGCTTATGGACGCCGCTGAGGTGGCTTTGCGGCAGGTGGTGGGTCAAAGGCCGATTGATGATGTCCTGATAGAGAAGAAGCTGCAGGTTGAGGATGGCATTCATGAGCTTTTGCAGAAAATAATAGACGGGTATGACGGCGGGGTAAGGATAACGGCAGTGAAGCTGCAAACCGTTCGTCCACCGAAAGAGGTGGAAAAGGCGTTTAGTGACGTCGTAAGCGCCAAAGAAGATAAAGACCGATTAAAGAAAGAAGCTGAAGGTTATCGTGAGGATGTGCTGCCTAAGGCCAGGGGACAGGCTCAGAGGATGATTGAGGAGGCTGAGGCGTATAAGGCCGAGCGGATAGACTACGCTCAAGGTGATGCCGACCGATTCCTGGCGGTTTTGAAAGAGTACGAAAAAGCAAAGGATGTAACTCGCAAGAGGCTGTATTTAGAGACTATGGAGCAGATTCTGCCGGGTATCAGGAAATTCGTGATTGACCCCGCGGTCGGTGGGAACCTCTTGCAGTTTCTGCCTCTGGAAAAAGGAGGTGAAAAATGAGCGGTAAGATAATCATTGCAATCGTTTTACTAATCGTAATTGTCATTGTGCTGGCGGGTTCGTTGTTTACGGTGGACGAAACCGAACAGGCGATAATCACTCAGTTGGGCAAGTACGTAGCAGATGTCAACAGGCCTGGTTTGCACTTTAAGGTTCCTTTTCTTCAAAGTGCGCATAAGTTCGAGGATAGGGTCCTGGAATATGATGCGGCGGCTGCACCAATCATTACCAGCGATAAGAAACACCTTGTTATTGACAACTACGCCCGGTGGAGAATAGTAGACCCGCTGAAGCTTTATCAGACGGTTCGGGATGTATCCGGAGCGCAGGAGAAGCTGGACGATATAGTCTTTTCGGAGATACGTGAGGAAATTGCCCGGCATACGCTGACTGAAATCGTCTCGGTTAATCGTGCGGCGATAATGGAAAAGGTAGGTCAGCAGTGTGATATCAAGGCTCGCGAATATGGTGTTGAGGTGATAGATGTGCGTATAAAGCGTGCGGATCTACTATCCGAGGTAGCCCGCTCAGTCTATGAGCGGATGAAGGCGGAGCGTCAGCGGATTGCCATGAAATATCGTTCCGAAGGTGAGGAAGAGGCGGTAATGATTAGAGCAACTACTGATAAGGACAAGACCATCATGCTGGCGGAAAGCTACAGGCAGGCTGAGAAACTGAAAGGCGAGGGTGATGCTGAGGCGATTAAGATATACGCCGAGGCTTTTGAGAAGGACCCGGAGTTTTTCGGCTTCGTCAAGACGCTGGAAGCCTATGAGAAGGCGCTGAGGTCGGATACTACGATTGTGCTGCGGAGCGATTCGGAGTTTTTCCAGTATTTGAGTCCGCCGAAAGAATAGATGGTTTGTCCCGCAGATGTCAGTACACAGCACAGAAGGGACGTTTTGATACCTGCTGATGATTTACTATTTTCTATTTACTATTGACGATTGCTAAATAGTATCTGTTGTGGAAAGTAAAAATCGATGATGTCACCCCTGCGAAAGCAGGGGTCCAGAGCGAAAAAGCTGGATTCCCGCTTTCGCGGGAATGACAAATGCGTTTTCCGCAACAGGAGCTAAATAGTAAATGGTCAATTGTAAATCGAAAATCACAACGAAGGCTCAGTTGAGCCTGAACGATTTTAAGTCGACGAGAATGCGAGATACTCCCTTAGGGACGCCCAAGGCGGAGATGCAAGATACGAGCTTCAACACTCAATTACGAGAGAAAGCACAGTTCGTCGATGATACTCTGGGGCGGCTTTTGGCTTCTCGGCAGATAAACAACGATCTGAAAGAGGCACTGCGGTACACGCTTGAATCGCCGGGCAAGCGGGTGCGTTCGGTGCTGGTGCTCTGGTGCTGCGAAGTTGTCAGCGGCCGGGTGAAGCACAACGCTGAAATTGCGGCAGCGGCGGTCGAGATGGTGCATACGTATTCGCTGGTGCACGACGATTTGCCGGCGATTGATAATGATGACCTTCGTCGTGGTCTGCCGAGCTGCCATAAGGCTTTTGATGAGGGGACGGCCATCCTGGCCGGCGATGCCCTTTTGACACTTGCGTTTGAGATTTTGGCCAGAGAAATTGACGAGCCGGCTGTTGCGGTCAGGTTGATTGGCGAATTGGCGCAAGACGCTGGTCCGAGTGGTATGATTTCCGGCCAAATGGCAGACCTAAAGGCAGAGAACGTCCAAGGCGGCGAAGAAATTCTCGAATACATCCACATCAATAAAACGGCGAAGATGTTTCGCTGCGCTGCTGCGATGGGGGCCATCTGCGGCGGGGCAGGGAAAAGTCAATTGAGGAGCTTATGTGAGTATGGGCTGAAGACAGGGTTGGGTTTTCAGATAGCTGACGATATTCTTGACGTGAGCGCTTCGAGCGAGCAGCTGGGTAAGACGGCCGGCAAAGACGTTACGGCCAGCAAGCTGACTTACCCGTCGGTGGTGGGAATTGAAGAATCAAGACAATTGGCAAAGAAGCTTGCTGATGAGGCGGTAGCGGCGCTTGAGCCATTCGGCAAAAAGGCGGATGTGCTGCGGCAATTGGCTATGGCACTGCTGCAAAGAACAAGATAAGGGGCACAAATAGAGGGCATCATTTCACGAGCATTTATGCTGTTTTGATCAATGCGCACAAAATACTTTTTCAAAAAAAGAGCACATTTGTATCAAGCCTGGGTTTGCAAATTGCGTAGTAAAGAGGCCAGAAAGCCATTGCGTTGAGCGAATGTTGCATTTTCGATACTGATATCGGCTCTTTAGCGGGGATGTTCACGATTCTCGAACGCGGCAATAGCTCAGCTAAGCCAATAATTTAATTAACGGATAAATTTGGTTTAAGCCGATAAGAGTAAAGTGCTATTTGGGGGATAGACTATGAAAGCAAGGATGCGTTCTGTCAGCGTCATTCTGTTGATTGTCGCTGTACCCGTTCATTGGGTTGCGGTGGATGAGATAAGCAGATTTGAGCATCAACCGATACAGCAAGTCGATTCCTTGAAGAAGCCTGAGTGTCCAATACGAATCCGACCACCGCCTCTGCTTTTTTGGAGACTCATAAGTCTCTTATAGTAAAACTATTATTCTGTTACGAACTGACAGGCCATAAGCATTACGCTTACGGCCTTTTTTCTACGGCCTTGCAACTTGGCTTGGGCAGGGTGATATTATTAAGCGTGGTCCTCGGCGTGGCCAACCGGGAATTTGCCTTGTGTTCGGGACCCCAAACGCAATACGGGGCATTTGGGAACCCGTAAGGGTATGAGCTTGTGATCTTTATGCTTATTCTCGGTCGCCGAGCTCCATCAGCCGGACACTTTCCGATAGGCAATCAGGACATTTGACAAATCCGGCAAATTCTTGCCCACTACCGATCGGGTTTGGTCTGAGAATCCGGCCTTGCGCTTCTACCAAGTAGTTAGCCGGTGTTATTCGAACGAAGGTTGCTCTACAGGCGAGGCACTGCATAAACCAGCCGACCAATAGCTTGTCATTTTCCATCAGACGTGAACTTTCCACACCAATCCGTCGGCCCTACAATCGCCTGGTACTGTGGATGCATACTCTGTGCCCTTTTCACACAAAACAACACCAGGACGTTATGGCCATCCTGGCGAGCCGTATCTTCTTCTGTAAATTTGCAGTTGCGACACTGGCGTTTGCTCAACTGTTGTTGTGTTGGTTTCTTATGGCTTGTGGAAAACATACCTGCTTGCGGCTCTTGAGACAACGACAATCGAGCCGATTGGCACATCACCGGCGGGATCCGAAAAATCATCGCTCAAATCTACCGCCTCCATTTCCGAGCCGATCTCCACAGGCAGCGAACCCGGGTCGCCAATTTCAACCATTCGCACTTTGTAAACATTGTGCGATACCAGGCTCTTCACCTTGCAGCTAAAGGTCTGCGCTCTGGCCCCGGGGGAAACCACTCCCTGCACCTCCTGCATTTGTTCTTCTCTCATTTTTTGTATCCTAACTTTGTTTTTAGTATGGTTGTAAATACAACAGCCGGGTTACGACACCGGCGAATTGGACTGTGGGCTCCCTCCTTAGACACTTCACCGCTCTACAGTTAGGACAGCCTGCGGCTCTGGCGTGAAAAAAAAGCGTATTAACGGTGGCACTTTTCGAGATAACTTGTTATGATAAGAGTAATAAATATTTTTTGGAAATTATGACTTTACTCTCCAGCTATCTACGCTTCTGATTGAAATTTTCATCCTGGGTTTGTAGAATTGGGGGTTTTGATGAGCGAGTTATTAAAACAAATAAACAGTCCGGATGACTTAAGGAAGCTGTCGGCGGAGCAGTTGAGCATTCTGGCCGACGAGATAAGGGAGTTCATTCTCGGCTCGGTCAGTAAAACCGGCGGTCATCTGGCCAGCAATCTCGGCATAGTGGAACTGACATTAGCGCTGCATTACGTCTTCGATTTCAAGAAGGACAAACTGCTCTGGGACGTTGGGCATCAGTGCTATGCGCATAAAATCATCACCGGAAGAAGAGATAAGTTTGAGCATCTTCGTAAAGCTGACGGGATAAGCGGATTTCCCGACCCGGCTGAAAGCGTATATGATCAGTTCGTCGTCGGGCACGCAGGGACGGCGATAGCGACGGCAATTGGGATGGCGATAGGGCAGTCGCAGCAGGGTGAGAATGATAAAATCGTGGCGCTGGTGGGAGATGCGAGTATCGTTAACGGGGTCTCGTTTGAGGCGCTAAATAATCTCGGGCTGGTCAGGAGGCAATTACTTATCGTGCTGAACGATAACTCAATGGCAATTGATGCTACGCAGGGTGCAGTGGCAAAATACTTTTCCAGGGTGCGGCTGAGCCAGACCTATGACGATCTGCGAAAAACCACAAGCTCTATCCTTGAACATATGCCGATTATAGGGAAGGGTGTTGAAGAAGTAGTTGAGAGGATTAAGAAAAGTATTCGTATGGTTTTGCCGGCCAGTCAAATGTTCGAGAGTTTGGATATTCCATATTTTGGTCCTGTTGACGGGCATGACGTTGACTCGCTTGTACAACTGTTCGGTGCGCTGTCGCATTTGGGTCACCCGGCAGTTCTGCACGTTTACACGGAGAAAGGCAAGGGCTTCAGGCCGGCTGAGCGAGACCTGCCGAGGTTCCATTCGACGGGGCCGTTCAAAGTAAACGGGGATGCTGCCAAGCCAGGTGTGGGCGGGCGCAGCTTTACCGAGGTGTTCGGCGATTGTCTGGCAGAACTGGCAGGAAAGGATAGCCGCATTGTTGCTATAACCTCGGCGATGTGCGACGGGACAGGGCTGGCGGAATTTCGCAAGAAGTTTAGTGGCAGATTCTACGACGTGGGAATTGCCGAAGGGGCGGCCGTTGACATTGCAGCGGGTCTTGCAAGGAGCGGCCTAAAGCCGGTGGTCTGCATTTATTCGACCTTTTTGCAGCGAAGCTTTGACCAGATACTGCAGGAAGTAGCGTTGCAGAATCTGCCGGTTGTTTTCTGTATCGACAGGGCCGGTGTTGTGGGCTCGGACGGGCCGACACACCACGGGGTGATGGATATCGGGTTTTTGAGGATGATGCCGAATATGGTACTGACGGCCCCGGCGGATGCTGTTGAACTGAAGCTGGCTCTGGAATTTGCGTTTGGAGAAAATAAGCCGGTTGCCATAAGGTATCCGAGAGAACTTGTTCCGCAGAGGAAGTCTGTCAGGACTGCATGTGCAAAGCCGTTTAAGTTGGGACAGAGCGTAGTTGTCAAAAGGGTAAAAGGTTCGCCTCTTGCCATTGTTAGTTACGGGAGTGTTTTGAAAGAGGCGTTGGAAGCGGCCAAATTGCTGGCTAAGGATGGGATGGCGGTTGATGTTATAAACGCGAGGTTTGCTGCCCCTGTGGATGAGAAGATTGTCTCTCTGCTGGGTGAGGGCAAAGGTATAATCACGGTAGAGGACCACAGTCTTGCCTGTGGGTTCGGTGCGGCCATATTGGAGACGGCAGTGACGACTTTGAAGGGGCCGGTTAGGGAATCGATAAGAGTACTTGGGACACCGAGAAGGTTTATCAGACACGATTCTCGCAACGCTCAACTTATGGAGGTGGGCGTAAATGCCGATAAAATAGCACAGACGGCAAGAGAGATGCTGAGTCCGGCTAAATAGTCGCCTAAGAATGGCTGGAGGGACATAGATTTAAGAAAAGGGAAGATTTTAGAATGACCAAGAGCAGATTGCCCAGGCTGGTGCTCTTCGGCGACCCGAAAAAGGGAAATGTCGCGGCGGTGATCGAGGAATTTCGCGAATTTGCAAAGCCGAAGGCGGATATAATTGCCAGTTGCGGTATAGAAAAGTGCACGCCAAGGGTATTGAGTAATGCTGATTTTGCGGTTGTATTCGGGGGCGATGGGACAATTATCGCGGCGGCAAGGCAATTGCGCCAGTGCAATGTTCCAGTGATAGGCGTTAACCTTGGCAAATTAGGATTTCTGGCTGAGTTCAGTGTTGAGGAACTCAAGGAATTGTTCGAGCGTATAATAAAAGGGAAAGCGGTCATTGAAAAAAGGATGATGCTCAACTGCAGGATTATCTGTAATGGCGTGGAGAAATTCTGTTCAGCGGCTATCAACGATGTTTTTATAACTTCCGGGCCGCCCTTTAGAATGATTGAGTTGAAGATGTCGGTGGATGGTCAGCCGCTTGCCGGTTGTGTAAGCGATGGCCTTGTAATTTGCACGCCTACGGGCTCGACGGCTTACAATCTTTCGGCGGGAGGGCCGATACTTTCGGGTAAGATGGATGCAATGGTTATTTCGCCTATTTGTCCGCACTCGCTGAGCTTTAGGCCGATCGTCATTAACGCAGACAGCAAAGTAGAGGTATTTGGAATGCGTGTGAATGAAGGCACAACCGTGTCGGTAGATGGGCAAATTTCCTGCAAGCTGTCGATTGATGATGTGGTACGAGTCCAAAGACATGAAGGCGATTTTTTAGTGGTCAACAACCCGCTTCGGACGCAGTGGGATACTTTGGCTGCTAAACTGAGGTGGGCGGAAAAGCCGAAATATACGGGAGAGCAGATTTCGGATGAGTCGGCAAAGTAGGAAGACGATTGCTTGAATAAAGTGGTTGCCAATTTACAGACGAACATACCTGTGGGTATGAGGTATTTATCATTATGAATGCTCGATTGTTATTTATCGCAGCGGCGGTATTTTTTGGCGGTTTTTCGGGAGTTGGCTGGGCGATTGAAAACCGTTTTGGTCCTGCCACGGTTCCGCCGAGCAGTATCCGCAGCGGGCTGGTTCGCAGTCCCAATCCGCTTGATACCAGCGGTAACTTAGTGATGACCGGCAATATTGGGGGCGGCAGGCACTTTCGCGGTGTAGTACCGTACGGGGCTCGGTCGGACTTTGGTGCGGTCGTCGGGTCGTCGTCGCTTGATTCTTTTTTGAGGCGTTCAGCAGGCTCAGGAGATTTCGGCCGCTATCTTTATACTGGGGAACCGACACCCTATTATTCGCAGACGAGAACAGTAACTACTACGAGGTCTGGCCGGGCTGGTGTTGTTAGGCCGCCAACGCCAAGGATTGTGGGTCGTGCTGACGACAGAGTTGCTTTGCCTTCTCTGTCAGAGAAGGAAGCTCTGCTGCTGCAGGGATTGTCATTTGTACAGGATAGGCAATCTTACAACAATCTCGGGCTGGGCCGTATCACACTACAGGAGATGGAGAAAGCGATTTTGGCCGACGTCGCACTCCTGCAAGTCGAGACACAGAGCAGAAAATTTACAGATGCCGTGTTACAGCAGGCTCGACTTAAAGAGCTTTCAAAGGAGCTGTTGCAGAGCGAGGTCGCAATAAAAGAGGTTGGTAAGGTTTCGCTTTTTGCAGAAGAGGGCAAAATGAGATCCGAACCTGAGCGATTTAGTCAGGAGCTAAAGCAGATACCGTTAGAAGCAGAGTACCAGCGGGAAGGTTCGTACTTGCGGCAGAGGTTTCTAACGGGGCAGAGAAAGGAAGAGGCTGCTAAACCCCGGCCTTTTGAGAAGCCGGCCGGCCTGGACGAGTCTTTGTGGCTGCGGAGCAGTGAGCGAGCGAGAACAGATACGCCGGAACTGTGGGACCGCAAACGCGATAAAGGGAGTTTTGGAACCGAGCTTATACCTGCGGAATCAGGTACGGGTGAGATAGCGCTGCGAGAGGAGGGCAAGCTTGACGGGTTCAGGCCGGATTATGCAACAGGTGACCGAACGGGGACCCTTCCAAACGCAAAAAGGCAGGTTTGGAGCCTTGATGTTTATGAGCAGATGAAGCGACGGGTCGATGGTTTTCACGAAGTTTCTGACAACCGTTATGCCGTGGGTCGTGAATCGACAAGTGAGATACCAGGCAGGAGCAATGCACAACGAGCCAAAGCCATTTTGGGTTCACACGAGACGCTGGCTCGGTTCTCAGAAGACAAATTCAATCAGCACCTCAGGGCTGCTGAGGGACATCTTAAGGAGGGCATGTACTATTGGGCTGCAGATGTTTATACTCTGGCGTCAGTTTATAAACCGGAGAATCCACTTGCCTACGGAGGTAAGAGCCACGCGTTATTTGCGGCCGGTGAATATATGAGCAGCGCCCTGTTTCTTTCGAGAGCTTTGGGGAATCTTGCTGAATACGAGAAGAAACTAAAAGCCAAAAACAAAGAACTAAGAACTGTTAACAGCCTTGCACTTTTGGCCTCCAGCCTTGCGCTTATTGACAGGGACAAGCTCGAAAGCAGGGTGGTCGATGTTGAGCAATGGCAGCAAAAAAGTAATTCGGCTGAGTTACAGTTTTTATTAGGCTACATTTATTATCAAATGGGCAAGCTCGAGCGGGCCAAAGAGGCTGTTGACGAGGCCTACGAAAAGATGCCGGAGGCAGCGGCAGTAATCGTACTTAAAAAGGCTATCGACTCGGAGCACCGGAATTTTGATGTGGGAGCTAACAGCGGAGTGGAGCCTCTGAAGCGGCCAGGAAACAGGAACCCATCTAGGGACAAATAGTCCTGGCAGGGGGGTAAATGTGCTGATTACCGCGTCCGGAGCTGTCATCTTGACGGTTGCTCACAGCCTCCGACAAAGACCATAATCTTCATAATCATTTCCTACACATGAAGTTTTGACAATCCGTGGACAACATAAGTGCGGAAATAAATATCAGTGCCCCGACAACTGAAAAAGTTTTTCCCGGATATGGCGACAAGTCGACAAAGGGGTATTAATTTCAATCAAAAGCGGGGATGGCCGGGAGGGTAAAATCAGAAAATTCAAAAAATGTTTACTGGTTTTGCCGTAGTAGTTTAGCTCGGAGACTGTCACTGTGGCGGATGTTTTTTTCGGCACAAAGGTGCAAGTTGCTCCAACGGCAGAAGGAACGCATGTGGGGTACTCAACGGCGGATATGAGATTCGAGTTTATCCGCCGTCCGCTGAACGCTAACAGACGTGAGAGGGAAACCTGTTATGGGATTTGACCTTCATATTTTTAAGGACTCCGCCGGGGACGGACTTGAGGCTGATTACGTTGAGTGGCTCGTTGACGAACGATCGGTAGGTATTCAGGCGCACTTTACGAAGCTCTGGGAATACTACACAAACCCTATCTATGAAGCCAGTGGGGCCGGCGCCCGTGACAGGAAGGTGAACGAGTCGGGCAGATGTTATCTGCAGGGACAGGAATATGGGCTGCCTGCCAGAATCACGGGGCTTATACACTCGGCAAATGCGGGGATATTTGGCGCAAGGTGCGTTCGTGATGTGCAGCGAAAAGAAGTAGTAATCGAGAACGACATTGCATGGCGAATAAATGCAGCGGTGGACTTTTTGTTTGGAAAGCCAGTAAGTTTTGTTTCCAAGTCGCCGGACGGTCACAAACGTGCAGAAATTGAATCTATATTGAAGGCCACTACTGTCCCATTATAAGTCAAATAATAACAATTGGTTATGAAATTGGAAGTTTTCGTTTTGCAAAAGATTTTTCGTAAGTACTTGCGCCATAGGCACTTTCTCGAAAAGTACAATGCTGAGAAT
>Ga0209979_1002150_pt1 | contig 19482 bp, 32 predicted proteins | sample AnhtaG_FD_183114 | JGI IMG/M metagenome (GOLD analysis project Ga0209979, IMG submission 183114) | Deep subsurface microbial communities from Anholt, Denmark to uncover new lineages of life (NeLLi) - Anholt_01485 metaG (SPAdes) (version 2) | ecosystem: Environmental > Aquatic > Marine > Oceanic...
CCTTCTAAATTGCTATCTACTCCACAAACCATAATCCCTGTTTCACTAGAAGTTTCCTTACCAGTCCCTGCAGGATCTATCCCAACTACAATTCTTACTAATTCATCTAAATTTATATCTGACACTCTATTGTTAGCAATTACTGCTCTTTGCCATAAAGCATCAGGCAACTCTTCTAATAGAATTGCATAAATTTCCTGCTGCCCTAAAGTCGTTCCTTCATATTTATCTACAATAGTTTTATAAAAACTTTCTGCTAAATTTTGTATATTATCATAAGTAGATCCACCTGTAACAACACAATCCTTATCATTAATTAATTCTTTAAGCACCCTTTTAGGTTTAGGAGTAGTTGTTATTACTGCTTGTGGCTTTCTACCTAATCTTAATGATAATTTAGCCATATCCCACGCTTCAGGATATTTCCAAACAGCTAACTCATCTGCCCATATCTTTTCAAATTGTGGACCTCTAAGTCTATTAGGTTCTTCAGCAGAATATGTAAGAGCAATAGCACCATTAGGCCAAGTTAACTTTCTCTTAGACGGCTCGTATAAAGGTCTGAAATCAGGTCTTGATATCGTCAGTATCCCACTATCTCCTTCCACCATTATGTCTCTAACTGAAGAAGCAGTAGAACCTATCAATCCAATTTTGGTAAATCCTTTTCTAATCTGATCTATGATCCATTCAGCTCCAGTTCTTGTTTTGCCAAATCCTCTTCCTGCATTAACCAACCAAAAAGTCCAATCTCCTGAAGGTGGTAGTTGTTCATATCTTGCCCGAAAATTCCAATTGTATTTTAATTGTAAAAGTTTCTCATTAGGCAAACTCTTTAAATATTCGTTTCTTACTTCTTGTCTTTTCTCAGCAAGTTCTGTTATTAAAGATACATCCATTTACTTCTCTTCTGTTTTTTTAATTTCTCTCTTTTTAACTTTCATTCTTTCAGCTATAACGTCAAGTTCTTCTCTCAACTCTTTTTCTAAATCCTCTCTTTTTTCTCCACCTATAATTTTTAATCTTATATCCTCCTGACTTTTCATTTTAAAGGCTTGCAAATGGATACCTTCAATTTCGAATAAGAGTTTACTAAAAGAAAAATCCCCAGATAAAGCCTTCTTTACAGCTACTAACATTCTGGCAGTTTGAGACCTGTCTAAAATTTCACTTCTTTTTGAATTAAGATAATCAGTGAAGCTCTGATCCTGAAACCATCTCCAACTTGTCTGTCTTGTGATCCCAACTTCCTCACAAATTTGTGTTAATGTCATTTTATTATTCAGATCAATATACAGATCTATAAATAAGGTTTGTTTCCTATTAGGCTTATATTTATTTTTCTCATTCATTATTTAACATTCCTTTTTTGTCCAAAATACTCCGCATAAGTATAGATTTTTATAAGAAGTAGGGGAGTCCTTTAAAATTTATAAAAATTAACTATTAGAGAAGTATCAATTTTTTAAAAACTAATATAATACCTAATCAGTTTATATTTTCTCAAATCGAGTTTACATAAGACTTATTATCGGAACATGATTATAATACCTGATAAATTATATTATATCTTTATTAGAAGAATAGATCTGAAAAGTCTTAAATAGTTAGCTTTTATAAAAAGTGGGGCGAAGGATTAAAATGTTACCTCAATTCTTATTTTACCTCATCTATTTATAGACTTATTTTCCAGATGTAATACTTTGTTACATTTATTTTTATAATCTTTTTTTTAATCTTTTTTATTTTACCTGATAAATTAACATCTTATTTTTAAAATTTTCTATCAACTTAAAAACACAAAACCACAATTAGGACATATAATTGATTTTCCTTTGTTGCTTTCTTCTTCCTCGTCTTCCTCTGGCACATAAAATTGTGTCATCAATTTTTCTAATTCTGTATAATCAAAACCTGTTATATCCATATCTATTTCGCCAATATCAAGTTCTTGTAATAAATCTTTTAATTTTGGCAGATCCCATTCTCCCTCTATTTTGTTTAATGCTATATTTAGAGCCTTCTCTTTTATCTTATCTAAATCTACTAAAACACAATCAACTTTCTTATAATCTAGCTCTTTTAAAACCTTAATTCTTTGATTTCCGCCTATAACAGTCATATCCTTATTTATAATTAATGGATCTACATATCCAAACTCTTCTATGCTTCTTTTTATCTTTTTGTATTCGGCATCTTCAGGTTGCAAATCTTTTCTGGGATTATATTTTGCTATCTTCAATAAATTTATATCTATTTTTTCTATTTTCATAAATTTTAATTACCAATAAAAAAAGAGCCCGAGAATCGGACTCTTAATATTAATTTTTATTTCTTTAGCTCCAACGCTTTAATTTATCCTTTTTAAGCATACTTTTAGCCTATATTATGTATAAAACCTTTTTAGAGGCTCAATTTTAAGCAATCTGGTAGCTTTTTTTAGCCTTAACGTAGTCTTTCTTGAATTTCGGTATGTGTAAGTGATCGGCGTTTTCTTTTATATTCTTTAGAATATTTAGATTTATTTTTTATTTTTTTTAAAATTTCCCTTAACCTTTTCTTAATTTTCATTTCTTTAGCCACCTCTGGCTAATTATATTAAGAATATAGCATGTTTCTATTAAAAATACAAATTTGTCAAGTATTTAATTTTTAGTTGTAAATTCTTTATCTAAGTTACATTTATCATATAACATTTTTATCTTTTTTTGACTCAGCACTAAACCTCAATTTCTCTTTGCGTAAGTCTAATTTAGTTTTGTTGAGTTCTAGTTTATATTTACGAAACTCCAAAATCTGTTGTCTCAATTTTAACTGATTTAAGGAGTCGCGAGTAGTCTTCTTGCTTAACATGAGAATCCTCCAATTCTTTAATTGTTTCAGGTTTAACTTCCTTTATACCTTTTTTATCTATTATCCAAACATCTGTTTGTTTGCCCACTCCACCAGCCATTTCTGCTCTTTTTTTAGCTTCAAAACCAATTTTTAGAGCATCTTCTACTGAAAGTTTTGGTGAAAATCCATAAAATGCAAATACAGGGTCAGCATGCCTATTTCCCACACCTATACAGCAAAAACCAATTCCGTCAAAACTTCTATATGCCCCAGGTTCCCCAATTCTATAAAGATGCGCTTTTTCATCAACACCTCCTAAAAGGAGAGACAGATTTAAATCGAATTTACGTATCCTTTCAGAAAGTTCATGAGTTATACCTGAATGAAGAATATTTTGTTTCTTATGAAATTCATCAAATGAAGAAATGCCAATCTCTTCTAAAACCTCATGTTTTATTCTCTTTTTCCTAATCTTCCGGTAATGTTTGGATAAAATTTCTGCTATATTTCGAATTAAAACCTTTCCTTTTATTTCAGCCTTTGTATCCTCTACTAGTTCTGGTTCATGTGTAGTTCCTGCTGTAAGGATTAAGGCATTGGTAGCTACACGTTCACACTTACGTTCATGTTCAAAACATAAACTACCATTACTTGTAGAAACCATTCTATCTGAGATAAGTATTACTTTTTTTCTATTTTCGCATATTAAACCTATTAATTGTGTCATGATTTTGTCTCCTTTCAAGTCTTGTTGTAATTTAATACTATAACACTTCCATTTAAAAAGTCAAGAACATCCGTTATAATCAAAAAGGATTAAAATTACATGTTATTAAGGGATAATTACTAAAAAAATTTAAAAATTTATTGCCTTTTTTATCAAATTCTTTATTACTTTATTCCATCAAGCAATTTATCAAAACTTATTTTCCTCTTATCATTTTCGACTTTTCTTCTTTTTGATCTCCGCTAAAACCTCTCCGCAAATTAGTTGAACCATACTATCTTTATTCTCCTTAATAACCTTATTAAGAACATGTATTGCTCTTGGATCTCCTATCTTTCCAAGAGCTATTGCTGCACTCTGTCGAACCCTACTATTTTCATCTTTCTGAGTCAGAGTCAGAATTAGTGGCTCCGATGCACTTTCATCGCCTATTTCTCCAAGAGCTGCTGCTACTTTCTCTCTTACAGACCAAAAATCATCCTTAAGAGTCTTAATTAAAGGCTCTACAGCTCTTTTGTCCCCTATTTTTCCAAGATCATCTGCTGCTTGCCATCGAAGATTGCTATCTTTATGTTTTAAAAGTTTTATTAGTGCCTCAACATCTTTCTTTTCAAATATTTCTATTAAATTTTGTTTTGAATAATTAGACATTCCCATCTTTCTACCTTTCTAAAATCTTATCTAAAAATATTAAAGGTAATTTCTCAATTGATTTCTTTCTTATTTTAGAATGGTCAAACTCAATACCTATTGAATAATTACCTTTTCTAGCGAAAACATTAACTTTACCTTCTCGCCCTGCCCAAACTTTTTTCTCTAACATATGGATTAATAATGTTAAAGTCTGTTTGGTAAGAATTTGAAGGCAAGAAGTTAATGAATATCATCTTTCGTGACAAAACCTTTAATAGTGAGAACTTTATACGCTTTATCTTGTGGCTTTCTTGTTTCTATTTTGTATTTAAAATACTTAGCCATTAACTCATTATGAACCAATACTATAAAGTCATGTAAATAACATTCTATATTAAGAACACTTTCTGATAATTCTTTTCCAATCTCCTTAATCGCCTTTCTGTCCCACTTTCTCCAATCATGCCCTTCTTTTGTAGAGATTGTTTGCCAATCCGTAATAATTTTATATATTTTTCCACTTTTTTTTTCAATTTCTTTGTAAAGTAGCTTATGAGCGTATTCTAATTTTTTTAAGGGTCCACACCAATCCTCAATAAAATATAGAAATTTTGGATAGTTATTCATAAACTCAAAGTAATCATTCAAAGCTTTTTTTACATGTTTATTCCATGCATTCCAGCCCTCTTGAAGTGCCTTGTGTTCTGTTCTCGGTTTAATCTCAACCCCAATAAATGTGCTGTCCATTAAGATAAATGGAAAAATTGAAGCTGTTCTAAGTTTACTTAGAGAACCTTGTATTTCGTGTTGGATCTGTGTGATTTGTCTGTATATATAGTATTTAATTTGGGTCTTCAGCTGGTCTTTTATATTCTTACTTTGTAAACAAAGGCTGATAAGCCATCCTATTACTACTAAAAGTATCGAGATTATTGCCCAATTCTCAGCGATTATTTTCAAAAAATTATATACATACTCTACCATTTTCGGAATTTCATCCTCATTTATAATTCTTACTTTTTCAATCATAATTATCTAAAATGTGAGTTCTTTTACTATGGTGGTTTGCAAACTTTACAAGGCCTATATCCATGATTTCTTGCATCTTCAGCGCTTGTGAACCATATTATATTTTCAGGTAATATCTGCTTTACATATCTACAGTTTGGATAATGATAAACATCAGATTTTTTACTTCCTACAAACATTTTCTCTTCTTCGGTAGTTGGTGGTGGCTCTTCCTCGGTTTCTTCTGGTATAGCCCAGCAACCTTCATTATTTTCTCTTGCTTCTCTCTCAAGGGAAACAAATAAATCTGAATATTTTACATCTGGGGGATAAGTAGAAGCTTGAGCCCAGCCAAACTTAACAAGATGAGCATTTACAAACAGATCTCCTACATATACATATCGGAGTAATCTTCCATATTTATCTGTTTCTGAAACATCTTTCTCCAATATTACAGTCTTACCTAAAACTAAAGAGGAGTTTGCTTGAGTTGCTTCATTACCAAATGGTTGATTATATTCAGGAGAATTTATACCAATATATCTTACTTTGTAAGCTTTTCCGTTGAGTTCTACTTCTATGGTGTCTCCGTCTATAACTCTTTTTACATATGCTGTTTCTTTTTTTGATACTTCAGAAGTCTCTTCCTCGATCACTTCAGTAGTCTCTTCCTCAGTAGTTTCCTCCGTAGTTTCTTCTGTTACTTCCTCGGTGGTTTCTTCAATAGTTTCCTCTGTTACTTCCTCTTCAGTTGTTATTACTTCTGTTTCTTCTGTTGTAACTTCAGGAGCTATTGCACAGGAACTTACAGATAAATTCATTGAAAGAAATAATGTTATAATTATTAGTATGTTAAATATCTTTTTCATTTTTTTTACTTCTTAGACTTTTACTCTTTTATAAATGTCTAATCTCAGTTCCTATTTATTGGTTACAAACAGCATTTAAAAGCCCCCATGTTTGAGGTCCTACAATACCATCAACAGTAATATTCGTATAACTAGATTGGAAGGAAATTACAGCATGGTTTGTTTTTGGTCCGAATGCACCATCTGATACTAAAACATTTGTGTTTCCATACACTGCGCAGTTTAACATTCTCTGTAATTCGTTTACCCAATAACCTCTACTACCCATTCTTAAAATAGGCTTTGAATAGTCATAATTATAATGAATTTTGGGTAATGGGCTGGGTGTAGGTAATGGGCTGGGTGTAGGTAATGGGCTGGGTGTAGGTGATGGGCTGGGTGTAGGTGATGGAGTAGGTAGTGGTGTTAAATATCCTCGACACATAACCATTTCGCTATAAAAACAGGAAGAACCAAGCCATCCATCATTACATATAACTCTTCCATTTGATTGTGGTCCACGTTCACAAGATACTCCACCATGACTTGAACAACATCCTTGTTTAGCTTCTGCATTATCAATAGGAAATACAGTAAAGAAGAGTAAAGTAAGGATTGATAAAAATATCAATAACTTTTTTTTCATAAGTTGCCTAACCTCTTTTTTTATATTTTTTATAATTAGATAATAATAATGTTAAAAAGTTTAATACTCTCTAATTCTTAATTATATAATATTTTTTAATTCATTATCTTTTAAATAGTCTTTTAATCCAATTATTCTTCTCCCACCTTTTTAGCTTTTAATTTTTTAATTTTATAATATCATTCTTTTATTCCATCTGGCAATTTATCTAGACCTATTTTTCTTAAAATTTTATGTGTAAGAGATCTAATTTCATAATCTATTTCTCTTTTAAAATCAAAGAGTTTTAAATTAATTGGCTCTCTTGGTCCGAATCTTATTTTTTTAATCAATGCTATATATCCCTGCTTCTGTGGACTTTCCATTATTTCTATTAGCAGATAGTAGCTTTCTATCAATTCTTTTAAAATATATTTATCTTTAATATTTATTTTTGTTTTGCTCAAAAGTTTACTCCATAAAAAAAGGAACTTAAGAAGTAATTTTTTTACTTCCTAAATTCCTCTTTATGCAAAAGCAAGAATTTATATTATATATTAAGTTTTATTTAGATAAATTAGCTAATCTCGAAAGTTTTACTAGGTCCTTTTAAAAATAAAGACCATTTATTTGGTTTGTCTCTGCCTACTAATACTAGATCGTTACCCGATGCTATGGCTCTAATAACAAATTCTTCTAAATTATTAAAAATTATTTTTACAGAATAGACAAAAGCTTTTTTGGTAACTTCATCATAGCCACTAACTGATACCTCATCTACATATTTAAGCCGTAATTGCTGTACCATCCACTGCCTAAAGATAAAGATTTGCGAACCTTCTCTATCATTTTACCAAATCTTGTCCTCCAGTCAAAGAAAAGGAATTTGAAAAGTTAAAATCTTACCCCCGACTATATATATTTTTATTGTTAATTTTATTTTCTATTTGTTGGGTTCGTTCTTTATTTTTGGGGAAAATATATTGAAAAAAACAAAAAAATGAATTAGAGTAATATTGTATGGGAAATTTATTACACAATTTAAAAAATTTGCTTCAAAAAGACGAACGTTTGGTCACTAATGAAAAAAGTAGGTGGATTTTGAAATCAATAAACCATGTGATGAATGTTTTCGCCGACGGCGAAGTCAGAATAACTCCACAAGGTAGTTTGAAAATCGGAAAAATAGGAATGCAAAGAAAAGGTGGGGATGCCGGGCGAGACACTTCAAAAATGCTCCAATTCAAGATCAATCCCGTCAAGCTTTTTAATAATTGATATGACGGACACTGTTTCCAAAAAGAAAAGAAGCGAGATAATGAGTGCTGTTAGAAGCAAAGACAGTAAGATTGAGGTTGATTTTAGAAAAGTGATTTGGAAAGCCGGTTTTAGATACAGAAAAAATCCGAAAAAATATTTCGGCAAGCCGGATTTGGTTTTGAAAAGACGCAAAACCGTTATGTTTGTTGATTCTTGTTTTTGGCACGGTTGCAAACGGCATTGTCGTTTGCCGGCAACAAGAAAAAAATTTTGGACCGAAAAAATAGAAAGAAACAAAAAGCGAGACAAGGAAGTTAATCGCCACTATAAAAAAATCGGTTGGAAGGTTATCAGGGTTTGGGAACACGATTTAAAGAAGAAGGACTTTAAATTTGATATCAAAAAGATAAAATGAAAAAAGCTATCTCATGGTATTATGAGCACAAAAAACAAACTTAAAGTAATTGATTTATTCTGTGGCATAGGCGGGCTGACACATGGTCTTATTAAAGAAGGGCTTTATGTCGTTGCTGGCATAGACAACGACGATTATTGTAAGTTCGGATATGAATACAATAACAAGACAAAGTTTATACATAAAGACGTACTTCAAGTTTCCGCGAAAGAGATCAATAAATTATTCGGAGAAAAAAAGAAAACCGTAAGAGTGTTGGTTGGTTGTGCTCCGTGTCAACCGTTCTCAAAATTAAACCTAAAACAAATCACTCAAAAACAAGTTGAACCTCTTGAAAAATTCGCATCGTTAATAGCGGAAGTCCTGCCGGACATCGTTTCTATGGAGAATGTCAGCGGTCTTGCGAATATGAAAAAATATCCGATTTTCAAAACTTTCATTGATACCCTGGAAAAAAACGGCTACAACTATAAATACGAGATAGTTGACGTTTCGGAATACGGCGTTCCTCAAAGTAGAAAGCGTTTGGTTTTGTTCGCGTCAAAATTCGGCGGTGTGTCTATTGATAATTTAATAAAATAGTATTTTGTCAAAAATGCTTTGTATAAAAACGAGTTAGGCGACATATTTTCAAGTCTCTTTTTGAATAAGAAATGAGTGAAAATTTTTTCTTTATTTAATGGGGGAGAGACAAGGAGTTTTCTCCGCTGTCACTCCGAAAACAGTTTTATGTTTAAGGGAAAACATATACAATAAAACTGCTTAATGATAAAATGATACTATGCAACAAATTATGAAAATAGAGGCTATTGATTTATTTTGTGGGATTGGAGGTCTGACCTACGGACTTCAACAAGCTGATATTAATGTTTTAGCTGGTCTTGATAATGATAAATCATGTGCATACTCTTATGAGAAAAATAATAACTGCAAATTCATTGCCGCCGATATTACTAAATATGATTTTGAAGAAATGAAAGATATATACTCCAAAGATAGTGTTAGAGTTTTAGTTGGATGTGCTCCGTGTCAGCCTTTTTCTTCTCACACATCCAAAGCAAAAAATAAACAAAATGATGTTCGCTGGAATTTGATTAATTACTTTATTGAAGCAATTAGGGTTCTAAATCCGCATGTTATCTCTATGGAAAATGTGAGGGGCATAACTAAGACAGGTATCTTTAAGGATTTTATAAAAGAAGTAAAAAAAATGGGATATCAGATTGATTACAAGGTGGTTTATTGTCCTGTTTATGGTATTCCTCAAAACAGAAGTAGATTGGTTTTTTTTGGCTCCAGATTGGGAGAAATAAATGTGCCAAAAGAAACACACACAAAAGATAACTATGTGACAGTTGGTGATATTATAAGAAGTCTTCCAAAAATAAAATCAGGAGGCATCAGTAAAAGAGACCCTATTCACAGAGCCAAAAATCTTTCTTCCTTAAACCTAGAAAGAATGAGACAATCAAAGCCAAAAGGGTCATGGCGAGATTGGGATGAAAAACTACTTCCTGAATGTTACAAAAGAGAAAGTGGTCAAACTTACACTTCGGTGTATGGCAGAATGAGTTGGGACGATGTCTCGCCGACAATCACGACTCAATTTTTTAATTATGGATCAGGACGTTTTGGTCACCCAGAACAGGATCGAGCACTTTCCATCCGAGAAGGTGCATTACTACAAACCTTTCCTAATGATTATGATTTTGGAAAAGAAATATCCATGACAAAAACTGGCAGACAAATAGGAAATGCAGTTCCGCCGAAGCTCGGATTTGTCATTGGAAAAGCCATTAAAGAACATATTAAAACCCGATATGAATATGCAAAATAATAGATCATTTCAGTTTGAGATTTCTCTCAGTGTTTTAAATCACTTGGGTAGAAATTTGTATAGGCATTTTATTACTGTGCTTGGCGAGGCGATATCTAATGCATGGGATGCAGATGCAGACAATGTATGGATTTATATTGATAGGAATAAAAGCAACTTTTTTATAAAAGATGATGGAACGGGTATGACGGCAGATGATTTCCAACATAAATTTTTGAAAATTGGATATTCAAAAAGAAAGAATGGCGAAATGTCGTCACCGAAAGGCAGACCCTACATCGGCGCAAAGGGAATAGGTAAATTAGCGTTACTCTCTTGTGCTGAGAGGATAAGCATTATATCAAAAACTTCTAGTACTAATTATGAAGGTGGTGTGATTGATAACACAGGTTTGGATGAGGCAATTAAACAAGAATTACTGCCAGATCAATACTTGTTGGAAAAAATTAGTTCTGAATTGTTTGACTCATATACACAAGAACACGAGAAGGGAACAATTATTCATTTTGAGCAAACAAAAGAAAATATTAGAAATACAATTCCATACTTAAAAAAACTTATCGCACTGTACTTTAGATTTTCGTTAATTGATGAGAGCTTCAATATTTTTGTAAATAATGAACAGGTAACACTTGATGACATAAAAGATCTGTCAGAAGCAACTGAATTTTTATGGAATATTAATAGTTTTGAAGATCCCTATATTGATACCTTATCCGCACTTGAAAATGAACCAGTAAATATTGATAACAGTTTAAATATAGCTGGTTTTATCGCTACGGTAAAAAAGCCAAGGAATTTAAAAATTACCGGAACAGAAGAAAAAGTTGGGATTGATTTATTTGTAAATGGGCGACTAAGAGAAAAAAATTTGTTGAAAAGTATACCGACGGCCCAACTCCCGGAGAACTATTTGTATGGGCAAATACATTTCGATGAATTAGATGCGGATGGAGAAGATAGGTTTACTACTAGTCGAGAGGGGGTTATTGCAAGCGATGACAAATATCAGGCACTTTTAAAAGAGCTAAGGGCTTTAATTTTACGAGTATTAGATGAATGGGATGAGCTTCGTTTGTCTAGAGGTAAAGATGGTGATGATGAGAATATTCGAAAGACTAAAAAGGAGCGAAGAGCTCGTAGTCTGTACAACTTATCTTCAAAAGACTATACAGAAGAAGGAGATGCTGAAATAAAAAATTGGATACAAGAACTACAATTGGATGCAGAATTTAATATTCCAGCATATGTAGATTGTTTTTTATCAGAAAATCTTATTCGAAAATATATCCGAGAGGTACAAGTGCCATTAACCACCCCCGCAGAAAATGAGATAAATACATGGAAATCACGTGAGCAGAGGCGCAAATCAGAAGCAAATATTAGTTTTGATATTAGAGAGCACAGTGACGATTTAAGTTATTTGGGAATGGATTTTTTAGCAAAAGTTGTTGATGGTAATAGGCACCAACAAAATACTGCCTCTCTTGTGCGAGGTGCGACTGAATATAAACCAATGAGAAACGCCGTTGGGCATACGGCGTTGTTAACAGAAGTTGCAAAACAGAAATTGAGACTTGTATATGAAAATATAAAAGGGCGATTAAAAACACTGTTTTTTAATGATGATTCTGAAAATACCTAATTATTGACGATGAAAGGAGCTTTGGGCTTCGGGCATTTCCCCCCTTAATTAAAATCACTTTATTTTATTCGGAAAATTTAGAAAATTCTGGCATTGGTAAATGTACTGACACTCTAAAATTAATATTTAATTTCTCATCTAGCTCTATAATAGGATCTCTATAAAAAAGACACATATAATTACATTCAATCTCTTGGTTATTATTAATATACGCTTGTATTGCTTTTTGAAGTTGATAAAGATAAACACCTAAACTATGTTTTGCTTTAATACCAAATGAAAGCTTATCCTGCTCTTTTCTTATTTCATCTTCGTAATCCCCTAACTCATATTCTTCTTCTTGATCACTTTGAGGACATAATAATTTTTTATCTTTTGTAAGTTTAATAATCAAGTCCACTAACCTAAATTCTTCTTGAAAATATGAGGAATTCTTATTCTTATGATGATTTCTTATTAAGTCAATGAAGAAAAAGGTGTCTAAAAAAATTATTGGAATTGGGGGTTTAATAATTTTCCATTTACTTGACATTTTAGAATGTTAATTTTTTATCTCTTTTTTTCTTTGGTTCTCTAAAGGTTTTTGGTCCTTTGCTGGCAGTAAGTTTCTCTAATCTTTCCTTGTATTCTCTGGCCATCTTTTTTCTATCCTTGAAATATTTTACTCCTATTTGAGCTTTTTCGATAGTTTCTTTAAATTCTTCCTCGGTGCGCAAAGTGAAGGATTGTTTTATTAACTCAGCTAGTTTTTCTTGTTTTTTGTTTTCATTATTTTCTCACTTTGTAATTTCTATCTTTATTTCATTTAGATTAATAGAATGGGTTTTTTCATATCTTATTACTTCACCATTTTTTATTTTAAAAATAAGTGTGCAAAACTTATCTCTATTGATATCCTTTTTTATTGCTTTTATATATTCAATTAATTTCTCTGCTATTGTTTTCATTTTTTAAGATTTTTCAATTATAAATCTAGCTATTACCGAAAATATAAATAATAACAATATAATTACTGAAATTATGCATATTCCAACTGCGAACCATCTATAAGCAATGAAACTAGTAAGTTGATATAGGATTTCTGCTAATAATCCCATCATTACTAATCTGTCAATTTTCAAAGATCTATCTTGCATAAATTCGAATTTCATTTTTCACCCCATTTTTTTAAATATTTTTTCTATATCTTTTAAATTAATTTCTATAATGTTGAACTTGTATTTTATTTCACTTACCAAATCCTTTTTATCTTTTATAAATTCTTTTGGCATCTTTTCTGCTTTCCTTTTGCAATGAAGAAGATAAGCAAACTGCTTTAAATTAATGGTAACCCTGATATTTTCTGGAACATAATGTTTTCTTTTTTCTTTGGTAAATAAAACAACATCATCTTTGTATTTCATATTTTCTTCATCAGAAATAGTGTGTATGCTAAATCTCTTATAATGCTTTGCTCCTCCTTTATAGCCATCTCCTTCAACATCCCAGATACTATCGCCAAAATGCTTTTTCTTTTTTCTTATCCAGCCCTCTAAATATTCAGCTATATATTCTTCAAATAAAACCCAAGCTTTCATTATTTTTCTCTATTTCAATTCTTTTAAGACAATAATTAATAAGTTTTTTATCTTCTGGATTTGAATCTATTTTTTCATTAAAAAATATTATAAGACTCCTGGGATCACCTGTTAGCCAATCATAATCTTCAAAGCTATATTTCTCTATGATTTCTTCTCTTTTTATATTAAATTTTAATTGTTGATATTTATTCATCTTCGTCTTCTTCCTTTTCCTCTAAATCACTTTCAAGCATGATCTCTCCGCAATTACTACATTTAACTATATATCCGCTATATTTACTTTCCCCTAAATATCTAATCTCATCTGATTTACAATGTGGACATATTAAATTCTCGCTTGAATAATAGAATTTTTTATCCATTAAAAAACTTCTTTTTGTCTTTAATTATTTTGAGATCCTTTTCAACTTTCTTTTTAAAATGATCTGGCATTGGTACATATTTACCTTTATCATCTTCTGCCTTAAAAAATTTTGTTTTTATTATTGTTTTTTTATCTGGATCCTTTCTATCCCAAGTAAGAATAGTAAAATAATGTGATTTGTATTTTTTACCATGACTTCCAATATAATTATTTAATCTTTCTATCATGTCATCTGTTCTATTTTTACCCAATTTTTTTAATAGTTTTTTATGTTCTTCTTTTGTTAAGAAAACAAAATCTAAATATTTTTCCTTTTCTTTTCTTAATATATTCTTTTCTTTATCTTTATCTATTTCTTCTTCTTCTTCTATATCTCTTTCTATACCGCACTTTGCGTTGTTACTTTGAGTTACAACGCTTTTTTTCCTTTTATCCTTCCTTTTTTTATACTCCTCTCTGTAATCTCTTTGTCTCTGATATTCTGATTGATATTTTTGCCAATTTAATATTTGAATTACATTATTTTTATTTATTTTAATTTTTTCATATCTAATCATCTTTTTTATACTTCTTTTTATAAGTTCAGTGTCGCATTTTAATAAACTTGCTAACTGTTCTTTGGAAAATCCCATTTCTTCAGTTACACAGATTTTTCCTTCCATAGCGTTATCTCCAGCAAGCAATAGAAATCCAAACCAGATAAATCTTTCATCTGGTATTAGTTCTTCAAAGCAAGTGCCACGCAAGACTTGATCTACATATAATTTAATCCAATTTCTTCTCAATTAAATCCTCCTCAGGTAATCTCAAAATATCGGTTACTAATACTCCTAAAATCCTACTTATCTTAATTGCCATTTTTTCATCTGGATCTATTGGAATATTTGGATTTTCAACTCTTGACAATACAGGTCTGTCTATTCCCAGCAAATCAGCTAATTTTTGCTGACTCATTTTTCTTTTTTTACGCCAAAATTTGATTGCGTTTGCCATATTTTTTTATCCTTCAATAAATGATATTAGTTTAACTTGTGCACAGCGGTATAATAGTCATTTACACGCCTTAAAAACGATTTAAACGTCATCATTCTTTATTGTTCTTACTTTCATTATTTGTTTTCCGAAATCAATTGCTTCTTTTTTACTATCAAATAAAATATCAATTCTATTCCCTTTAATAAGTCCACCTGTATCTAGTGCTATAAAAGCTCCCATATTATCTATTTCTACTATTGAATATAAAGGAATAACTTCCGGATCTACTGCTATGATTGGCAAGTTTTTAACTCTATTGAGATCTAAATTAAATGTGGTAGCTGTTTTATTTGAAGTTCCTTGTTCGCCACTATTTGCGTTATAACCTGTTATAACAAAACATTGCCATTCTGATTCTGTTTCTTTATTTAAATTTTTATTATTAAAATAATTTTTATAATTATTTAGAATGATTTCAGTATCTTGCAATTTATCTTTAGTTATATCTAAATTACTTTTTAAGTTTTGTATTTCATTTGTCTTTTTGATTGAATTTCTTTCTAATTGACCTATCATATTGCTCATTAAGATTATAGAAATTATCATTATAATTACTAGTAAAATATGCGAGGGAGATTCCTTATCATTCATTTTTCTCCTTTTCCTTTATAGTTTTGTTTCTAAGATCAAACCCATATAAAAAATAAACAATAATATTAAAATAGTAATAATTCCTAAAGTTATAATTAAATATATTAGAAATGACATTTCTAATTCCTTTCTATATTTCTAAATCGCTTAACGCAAAAAACATTAAAGAAAATATTATTATCCCTACTGAAATTGTATAGAAGAAAGGTATCTCAAACTTTTGAGTTGCAAAATGATAAATAATGCTAATAAAAATTGTGCTTATTATAGAGATCCAAAATGCTTTCATTTTTCACCTTTAAATATATCACCATAAATTTTATTAACTTTTTTCTGATATTTTCTTTTCTCTAAAATCATTCCCAATAAAAGACCTGTTATAAAACCTAAGATTAAAAAAGCTAATTCCATTTTTACTCCTTATAAGTTTTTTCTAATATTTTTATTGCATTCTTTATTGAAATATAAAAAATTTCTATTTTGTCTTTTATTTCATTTACTTTAGTTTCTAAATCGAATATTCTTGTTTTTAGTTTGGCTATTACTTCATTTAAATTTATTGTTTCCTTTTCCATTTTTCTTCCTTAAATATCAAAAAGTTTAGGTTTGTATTTGTCTTTGATGCTTTTTAGATAAGATTGTTTTAATGCAAATGCTCTCAATATTATTTTGTCTGATCTTGACATTAGTTCTGTGTGTGCCTGTTCCATTTCCTCTTTTGTATTAATATAAAAAATCCCGACATTTGATTTAGATAGTGAACCGATTGGGATATAATGATCTGTCACTAGATGACTAATAAGAGCTCTAATAGTTCTTGGATCGATATTTAATCGTGTAGCTAATAATTTATGAGGAATGGCATTCTTTTTCCCTTTATGATTTTTTCTAAGGTAATCAATACACCTATTTTCTATATATTTATCAAAATTGACTTCTGGTTTACCTTTCATTTATTTCCCTAAATTTAAGATTTTAGATTTCCAGTACCTCAATGGCTTGACTTCATATCCTTTTCGTTCAATATATTTTCCTGTAATTAGAAAATCTCCTATCATTAACCTTTCTTTTCCCTCAATCTTCTTTTTAATTTCCCTATCAATTTCTCTATACTCTTTAACTACCGGAGATAGTTCCTCTCTTCTTATTAGTTTTTGCTCAAATTCAGAATCATCAATCATTTCCATAGGTTGAGCTTTAATTTCAGGAAGACAAATATGCAAAAATGAGCAGTATTGACAGACATCATAATCAGAAATGCATTCTGGAATAGTTCCTTCTGCAACATGTTTTTCAATTCTTTCTGTTTTTTTAAGTATTTCATCCATATAATCTAAATCAAGATTTATCCAGATTAGCTTAGGTTGAAATCCAGGAATTGATTTTAAATAAAAAAAGCCCCGCTCCTCTCCCTTTATATAAAGATAAGTCATAAGTTGTGCGGGGTATTTTCTTATCCAGACTTTTTTAGAATTGAAAAAATCTTTTAATGAATTTAAACTATCAAAGTCATATTTATTTAATCCTTTAATTTCACCTGTATAAACTTTTCCATCTCCAAAATCTACTCTCATATCTATATGTCCTGTTATTCTTGGTCTTGACTCAGCAATTGCTCTATCGGGTTCTGGTCTATAAACTTTAAAGCCAGCATCTTCAAAATCTTTTAATGCGAGTTCTTCAACCAATCTTCCACCTTCAAAAACAAATTCTAATCCTGCATCGTGTGGTGTCTGATCCTGCCAACGAGTAATAGAATAAACTAGGAATCTCATACAGGGATGACCAATTTGACTGGCTCTAGCAACATGTTGAGGATAAACCTTTATTTTTTTTATTTTGGCTTCAATAATTTGTGATATTACATCATTCATTGCTTTTCTTTTTACCCTTTTCAATTTCTTTTGTTTCCTCTTTCCATTTCTTATATTCTTCTTTTATCTTTCCATAAGTTACCGGCATTGATTTTTCAGTAAGTTCTGAAAGTGATTTTTTCCCCCTAACCTTCTCTCCGTCTTTTGCTATAAAAAAAGTGTATCCTTCAAGTAATTCTGAAGCCATCTTTTTATCATTTCCCGACATCTCTAAAAGCATAGAACCGATTTTATCTCGCAAATCTTTTATTTCTTTTTTCATTTCCTTTTTTTTGTAACTAACTTTACTCACCCTACCTGCTTCAATTCCACTACCTTTTAAATCTTCCCAAGTAAGATTTCTAAGTCCTAATAGTCTTGTAATCCCATTTCCTAAAAGATTTGTATAAGCTGATTTTCTTACATAATTTTCATTAATCTCGGATGGCGGTATATCTTTTCCATGACTTTTAGAGAAAAATCCATCTTTTGAACCTCTTGAACCTATACTTTCTATAGTGGTAGATCCCAGGCTGAAATAGCCCTTATAGGTATATGAGTAATGCCCATCTTCTGATATTGTTTTCTCCGGTTCATCAATTCTCCAGCTTATTCCAAAAAGTCTTGCTACTTTTTCTGCACCAGATACTTGCAAATAAGGTTTTCCATTCTGATCAACCCAGTCATGAATCGATGTAACAGCTAAAGCTGCTCTTTTTATACGCTTTATAGCTTCAACTCTTTTTTCTGCATATTCTGCCATGTGAATAAGATCGTCAGATACAATGGCAGGCAATTCCTCTTCGCTTTTTAATATTTCTAAATCTTTTACCATTTTTTCCTCCTTTTAAAATTTATTTTTTATTTCTCCATCCACCAAAACAATATCTGCAAATTTATCTACTGCTACTCTTTCTAACCAGATCTGATAATCAAATTTACTTGCCATATCTTCTATAACTTTCATATTGTCATCATCTAATAAAGAGCCATCTGTTATTCTTATAACTCTTAATTTTGGATTCATCGCCATAGCCATAGACATTGATACTTTTAGCTGTTCGCTACTTGATAGTTGGTTGAAAGGTATGTTTTTATAGCTTACTTCTACTTCATCGACAGTAAGCTCTTTGATTGGCATTTCTTTTTCTTTTAGAAGTTCTAATTTAATTTTATCTAGATTTGATATTTCACTAGTTAGCTTTTTAACTTTAGAATTTCTATCAGTTGTGATATTAAAGATTTCTTGATATTTTTCTGCCTCTCTTATTTCCTCATTTATACTTTCTGCTTTTTCAATTTCACCTCTAATAATTTTTAAATCTTTGAATTTTTTATCTTTAATATCTTTTTTAGAAAGTTCTATTTCTTTTTTTAATCCTTTAATTTGTTCATCATAAAGTTTTATTTTTCTTGAACTTTCTTCTATATTTTTTTTATCTTCATATAATCTATCGTTATAATCTTTAGCCTTTTCTAAATTTTTTGATAATTCAGATATACTTATAATTTCTTTAGGTAAATCTTTTTTTGGTTGTCTTAGACCTTTTAACTGACCTTCATAGGTTTTTATTTCCCTATTTATAACTGTTCTTAAATCATAATGATTTTTCTTTTTCTCATCTATTTCTTCTAATTTCTCTTTTAATCCCATAACTTCGAGCAATAAATCTCTTTGTTCTTTAGGATTAAAAAGTGAGAATTCTAATGGATCAAAAGCAAGCTTTCCTATGAAGCTATCTAGCATACTTTGAGGACTTTTATATATTATTCCATCATCTTTATTTACAACCGTCAGATGCATTATTTCATTATTCTTCCAATGCCTTCTGACTACGAAATTGTCAATCTCCATAACTATTTCTGCTTCGTCTTCACCTTCTCTTATAGGTTTGCTAACTCCTTTCATTCCTGTTTTGCCGGTCATTGCCCATAAAATAGCATCCAAAACAGAAGTTTTACCAGATTCATTTTTACCTGCGATTACGATGACGTTATCTTTTGGCTCAATTTCTATATGTTTTACTTTTTTAAGATTTGTAACTCTTAAAAGTTTAATTTTCACTTTTAACCTCCTTTTGATATAAAATATGCATAGAATACTGATAGTAATTTTAGTGATTGTTCAATCGGGAATCATAGTAAATGCTCAACTTGTTATTACTCATGCTGCGAGGGAAGGGGCAAGAGATGGTTCAGTTACAAATAATAACTCAAAGATTATAA
>Ga0209979_1002151_pt1 | contig 19479 bp, 15 predicted proteins | sample AnhtaG_FD_183114 | JGI IMG/M metagenome (GOLD analysis project Ga0209979, IMG submission 183114) | Deep subsurface microbial communities from Anholt, Denmark to uncover new lineages of life (NeLLi) - Anholt_01485 metaG (SPAdes) (version 2) | ecosystem: Environmental > Aquatic > Marine > Oceanic...
CTCTGATGATCTGGGCATATTCACCAACCGGAGCACAAACTCCAGTAGCCGTATCCACATGGGTAGCCACCACCGCGGTATAAGCTTTTTGGGATATTCGATCACCGAGCACCTCGGGTTCCACAGCTTTTCCCTCATCGCTCTGGAGAATATCACAGTTCAGTCCGAAGCTTTGAGCAATTTTTTGCATTCTCTGGCCAAAAAAACCTTGAGAGAGCACTAACACTCTCTCCCGTTTGGCAATCGTGTTTAGCAAGGCCATTTCCATGGCTAAGCTCCCCGCACCGGCAACAATGAAGGATTCCCCTCTTTTACAAAAAACAATTTTTTTCAAATTTGCAAGCGCTTCTTTCAATTCAGCGATAAACATGGGGCTAACATGGGATACCGTGGGTTGGGAAAGCGCATTCAGGATCCGGGGATGAACAGGAGTGGGTCCTGGGATGAGTAGCAGTTTTTCTTGATTCATTGTCCCTCTCAATCAGCAAGTTGCCCTTCATTTTTATCAATAATCCACAATAAATCAAGATGATTTCCCAATTATTAACAACTTTTATTGCTCCATTCTCCTCCTAATCTAATTTTTTGTTCATGTTATTCCTGTCCGGCAGGATTTTTCCATCTTCCAACTGGATTATGCGGTCAGCATACTCAACAATGCGAAGATCATGGCTGGCGACGATCACACATCTGTTCTGATCTCTTGAATATTTTCTGAGAAGCCGGATGATATCAAAGCCTTGTTTCGATTCCAGGCTTCCAGTTGGTTCGTCAGCAATAATAAGTTGAGCGTCGTGGGCAATAGCTCGAGCGACAGCAACTCGTTGTTTTTCTCCTTGACTCAATGTCGGTGGAAATTTTTGGGCAAGATGTTCAATCCCAAATTTCCCTAGCAGTTGACGGGATTGAAGATATGACTCCTTTTTTGATTTTCCGTTAAAACGAAGAACCACGGCTACATTTTCTAAAACTGTCAGAGAATCGATCAACAGAAAAGTCTGGAAAATGAAGCCTATTCTAGAGGCCCTCATGTGCTGCAATTCTCTTGGAGAGTAGGATATGATGTCCCGGCCAAACAGTGATATGACTCCAGAAGTAGGCTTGAGCAAACCGGCGATCAATGTGAGCAAGGTCGTTTTTCCACTTCCACTCGGGCCCAATAGAAGCAAGAGTTCGCCCAAAAAAGCACGGAAAGAGACATGCTTCAAGACCGGCGTCAAATGTTCATTGCTGCCGAATATTTTCGATACATCCTCAATCCCGACAATGCACGATGTCATAGGAATGCCTCCATCAGATAAATGCGACGCAATTTTCGCATCGAAAGAAAGGAACTGATCAGACTCATGATTTCAGCTACAGCAACGACCACAATAATCTGACCAACCGTTGATTTTGTGCTCACTTCAGGTGAGATTTTTTCTAGCAGCCGAACAAGACAAAAAAAGACAATCAAGGCGACAATACACGCTGAGGTTGAAATCCACATTGCTTGTGCGATTATAAGGCGTCCAAGAAATCCCTTCGGAGAACCGAGAGTCTTGAATACGACAAAATCTTTCCTCTTTTCGAGTATGTTGACAGAAAGAAGAAGGCTCAAAATAAGCGTCAGCACTACCGCTCCGATCACAGCCACCGTGTAAAGAAGAGGAAGAAATCCCGATTCCATCTCATAAATATTGTTCTTGAGAAACGTTTCATGATCGTAAACTTCCACTCCCGACAGATGACTCCGTATATCATCTGCAACTTCCCTGAGGGAATACCCAGTCTCCAGATTAATCATGTAGCATGTTGCAATCCCAGGAAATCCCATGATTTCCCGAGCTAAACGTAGGGAAACAAAAGCATACTGAATGACAAAGGCATTGGTACCGCCGCTGATTCCCACAATATCAAGTGAATGCTCCTGTATATCGACCCGGTCGCCCAAGTTTAATTTAAATTTCGCCGCAAAAGATTTATCCAAAACAATTTCGTTGTCGCTTTGAATCGAACGTCCTTCCACAAGATGTGGAGGACCTCCCATGTCATTTTCGGGCTGATATCCTGTGAGAAAAACAGTTCTGTGTTTTTCCCCATTGTAGATGGCAGCCAGCACAAACAAAACGGGAGAAACGGATTCCACTCCTGCAATCCCGCGGACTCTCTCACCTTGACCAGCAGAAATAAGAGATGTGCCACGAAGTATGTTTGTCGCGTTGCATTGAAGCATCCAGAGATCTGTGGTGTTTTTGCGGATGTACTCGACCGAGCCATCGGCGACCCCTCGATAGACGGAAATCAGAAATAACATCAGGATAACACAGAGGGAAACTCCGCCGATGGTGAGTGCCAACCGCAAAGGTTGATTTCTTAGTGTTCTTATTGCGTACATTTTTCCTTTTCCCTCATGTAAACATGGGCACCTGAAGAAGAAGATTGCCGCGTATTCGCCGGAAGATGTCTTCAAGAGTCGGGCCCGTTATGGTCAGTCCGTGATTCTTGAGTCCGACAGCCGTTTGCGACGGATTATCGGTTTGTTCTAGGAGTTGGACTACCCCCTCAGCAAGCTCCCGTGTTCCGCAGGGATAGTTTTGACGTGTGCAAAGAACATCTTTCATCCACGCATGCACATGAACTATCGCACCCACATCAGGAAATGTCCGATAGATTAGTTCATGCTCCACAGCATCTACCGAAGCCCTCGCTTTAGGATCAAAGTCAGGCGGAACACTCACCAGGGCCTCCCCCCGACTAAAATCAAATCCTTTGACTAATAAGATATCCTTACCGACAGCGGTAAGATTTCCCTTGTCCACTCCCCTGGCGGTCATCCAGAATGTCGTTTCTCCCAGCTCAGGAATGTGCTCTCGAGCACTGAGGTTTCCAAAACTCAATCCTTTCATTTCATACAGGTCATAAATATGCTTGATGGATTCTTCAGAGAGGATTTCTTTGAGTGGAAACGGCGCAGGGAGCACTCCAAGGCTATTAAGCTCTTTTCCGAAACTCTTGATCTTTTTGACGACCGGAGAAGTCTTCCAGTATCGAGGAGGCAAGTCTGTTATCAGTTTGTTTTTCATAGCAAAATGCGCTCTGGCGATCGGAATGATCTGCTGATAAACACCTTCTGGGTCGAACGGCATATGATAGAAGCCTGATTCTGGTGTCGTGAAATAGATTTTTGAATTCACCGCACACAGCACAACGTTGGAAAGGGTGTGCACAAGGGTTGTGTAACAGAGGGAGTGGAGGTCTTCATCCGAGCCGTCCAGAGTGACGATCGAAAACACGAAAATGGCTTGAGAACGACGGCGAAAAAATTGTGGAGATCTGACATCCGTAAGATTGAAAACGAATTGGATGTCGTTTTCTGGAGACGATATTTCATGGCCGTGTTGGAGACATTTTTGAATTATGGCATCGGCAATTCTGTCTCTCAACGGATTTTTCCCATTTTTAACCACGGCAAATTTCATTTTTTTCCTCCTTGGTTAGGATTGAATTTAAAAACAGGTCGCGGGATACCATATCCTCAAATGTTTCCGCTCTCCTGATTAACCGGCATGTCGTCCGATCGACGGAAACAATCGCCGGTCTGGAAAAGCCAAAAGATGATTCCAAAGCCGTAAAATAGGCCCCGCTGTCCATGATCGCAAGGACTTCATCCGGATAAACCTTTGGCATGTTTTTGTTCCGGTACACAATGTCGGAGGCAAAACAGACAGGCCCAGAAATGGTCACTTTCTCTGTGCGCGGACGCCTGACATCGTTGCACAAAAAAACCTCATGATACTCATAAAAAGTGGGCATCGTTACAGTTCCCAGGCCGCCATCGGTGATAAGCCACTTTTTTAGGCCAGGACGCTCCTTCACACGATGAACCGTGAGGAGGAGAAACTGGTTCGAACTGACAATACTTCGGCCCGGTTCGAACAAAAGCTCCGGCATTTTTTCTGCTGGAAAATACCTCAATAGGGTTTGGGAGATCTCTTTGGAAAAATCTCTGAAAGAAACAGATTTTCTTAAATTAGGGCCGGAGGGTAAACGCTCAAATCCCTGATAGACCAGAAGCTCCCAGGAGGTCAGTTCTTGGGAAGTCATCGACGCAAATCCTCCTCCCACATCCACAATCTCGATATCAAATCCAGCAGAACGGGTTGACCCAAAAATCGAGGCCAGGCGATGCAATGCTTTCGAATAGTCTTTTGGGTCCCTTATGCCCGTGCCGATGTGAAAATGATATCCAGAAAATTTCACCTTGTTCATTCCTTTGAGGAGAGCCAATCCTGCAGAGACCTCTCCCCCTTTTAGGTCGAGTCCGAAGGCACACCCTTTCCGACTACCGGTTGCAGCTCCCTGGTTCATCCCCTTAGGGATGTAATCAGGATTGATGCGAAGTAGGATATTTGCCTCCACATTGACTGCCCTGCAGATTTGGTCGAGAATTTTCAATTCCTCGAGCGAATCGATGATGATAAGACGAACCTTTTTCTCCAGACATTTGTGTAAGAATACACGAGTCTTACAGGGGCCGTTGACAATAATATCTTCCCCTCTCTGACCTAGATGCAAAGCCAGATCCAGCTCGAACTCGCTCATAACCTCTGCTTTGAGGCCAGCGTTCTGGATTATTTGAACGATTCCCGGTACAGAATTGCACTTGTACGCAAAATAGACACCTGTCTTTCCTGGATAAAGAGACTTCATTGTTTTCCGGAAATGGATGGCTGTTTCCTTCAAACGGTTTTCATTAACCACATGGAGAGGTGTTCCGTATTCTTTGGCGAGATCAACAGCGCAGAGGTCCCCTACCATCAGTTCTCCGCTCGAACTCACGCGAAGATCCCAATCTTGAGGTGTTAAGGTTTTTCTCATGTTAATTCTTTTTTGTACATCACGAATTCTTTATCAGGTTTCAAACCCAAGTGTTCGGATGCTTTCACCACAGGTGTGTTTTCGTCTGATATCCAGGTTGTTTCCACCTCCTCGTACTCCTGGGAAATATGGCAAAATGCGGACAGGAGAAGTTTATAAACAATGGTGTGCCGATAGGCTTTTTTGATACCCAGCGAAAAAATAACAAGTTTCCGGATCTTCCTTCGACCCATCATGAATCTGATGTACTTCAATGGACCGACCACTCCGTTCAACATTTTCAACAATGGATTGATGTCCAACACACAATGAAACACTCCCACTGGCTTCCCTTTGTGCTCGACAATTTGAATAAGTCCCGGACGTGTTACCAGATTTAAAAATTTTGCCGAAAAAAGATATTCTTCCTTGCTCAAAGGAATAAAGTGCCAGTTGGAGGAAAAGGCATCATTATTCACTTCACGGAAGCGTTCGAGTTCCGCTTCAAGATTCTTATTCGAAAGAGGCCTGATCGTATACTCACCTATTTTGTCCCTTTTGTTTTGAACTCCATACCGGTGGAGGACATAGTCGGCAATATATCCATTCCTCAGTGTGTAGAACTTAGCTGAAACTCGATACCCGATATTTTCAAGAAGTTTGTGATAATATTCCGGATTGTATGGTTGGAAAAAAGTTGGAACGGTCCCATATTGATTCGCTTGCAATCCGATCTCGGAGTAATGGTTGGGATTGAACGGGCCTTCGATCGATTCAATCCTTTGATTTCGACAATATCTGTCAATGGCATCGAACAAAAAACGGACTGCATCCAGATCGTTTTTAGATTCAAAAAAGCCGAAAAATGCCGACCTGACACCATACTTTTCCTGATAGATACGATTGATTATGATGGCCACCCTCGAGACAGGAATCTTTTCTTTGTAGCAAATAAAGAGCTTTAATCGGGCTCGAGCAAAATAGGGATTTTTCTTTTTGTCGAGAACCCGACGCACTTCCGACACGATCGGAGCCACCCAATTCTGGTCATCCCGATAAATGATAAACGGAAGCCTTAAGAAATCCTTCATCTGGCTGGAGCTGGAAACAGGAATGACACGGTAAGTCATCGGGTCGCTCCTTTTAGAATTTGTTCGACCACATAATTGTTGTAAATAAACGAAAGGTCTTTTTTGTGGAGGGTTTTCGCTATCTTCCCGAGAGACTGGATATGCCCTTCTAGAGAAGCCGGCCTCTCTCTGAAAACGAGGAGATTTCGATAGGTTAGGATCGCCCTGTCTCGTGCGACGCGAATGGTCTCTTTCAGTAAATCTATAAAGCCTTCTTCTGACATCCATTCAAAAATGTTCGTGAAATTGAATTTGGATATACACGATTCAGGCAGAGTGGAAAAGAAATTTTCGCAGCTATCCGAGACCACCTCAATCCGGTGGACACGACTACGGATGGTGTCAAAATTTGACCGCTTCAGATAAGGGGGGAGATATTCTTCACTGTAGAATTTCCCCAGTAAAATATAAGAAAGGAAATAGTTTTCTTTCATCGGCAATCGTGTGAGGGCCAGTTCAGCTTTTTTCGCAAAATGTTTTCCGAAGGAAAACTTCTCTTCGAGATGTTGAAAGAAGGCTTTGTCAAAAAACAGGGTGTTCAGCCTGCGGCTGAGCATGATTTTAGTGAACAGCCACCACCTGAAATTTTTGAGTTTTCGGTGAAACAACTCCTCTCTCTTCGCTTTATCATCTGTTTCAAAAAATTTCTGAATCAACCCATTCCTCATGAGCGGTTTGACAATTATTTTTTTCAACAACTGCATATATCGCTCATACCGTCCACAATGGATAATCCCCGATTCCATTTTATCGCTCTGTTCGTCCCAGTAAGTGGCGCTCTCTTTATCCAATAAAGGACGTATTTTCTTGTATAATTCGAGGCGTTTTGTGGATTCTCTCACGCCGAAAAATTCCAGCAGCTCTTGATAAGAGAGCTTTTTGAATGCTGAAATTTTCAACTTTAAAAGATGATTCTGGTAAGGATTGATATCCAGAGCGATCACCTTGTTCGGATTATCGATCAAGAATGTCAGGGCGTTGCATCCGCCCGAAGTAATGGTAAAAACCACATCGCTCGGTTTGATACGGAAAGCCTTCCTGTCAACCTGAGGATCTTCCCAGCACTGAGCATACAGGATATCTTGAAATATCCGTGGTTGACTGAGGTTAGGTTGCGGTGGATCTCTTTTTGTACCTATTTTTGTGTGCACGATAGCCCAATCCAAGATGGCTGGCAATCCCACAAGAATCGCATGGAAAATATTATGAGTGAACGATGCGATCAAAAAACCTAAGATGAGACCCGAATAAACTGCATTATGCCTGACTCCATCCCTATTCAATTCTAAATCTCGAAAGGCATTTGCAATATTTCGGAAGCTTTTATGATTCGGTATCAATCGCGGGATTAGCTTTTTATAATTTCTGTACTCTTTGCCGAACTGTTTCTCGAGAGAGATCTCTTCATATTTGATGAGTTGCGTGTAGTGCAGATACAGAAGTCCAGGAAGGAACAACCCGAAAGGAGGTAGGCAGAGGGCAAATCCGACAAAAGCGGTAAGATCCGCAAGATAAATCGGATTTCGGACAAGAAGATAAGGCCCTTTGACCAGGAGTGTGTCATCCTGCACACGGAATGCCATCATACGGCGCGACGTCAACACACTCCCTGACCACATCCTTAAAAATGAGGCGAGTGTTGCCAAAAAAGCGGCAGTCACAAAGCCGATGAATAAGGATATTTCTCGGTTAAGTCCCGCTGCTCTTCCTATGAGGATTCCGTTTGTTGACGAATTTGCGTACACAGAGAAACAGACAACACTGACAAAAATGACAATACTGAAGGAGACGAAAATCCGTCCTTCAAACTCGATCTTTTGAATTTTTGTGGCTATCGATTTCATCGTTTTTCCTGTTTCACTGGAAACTTGGTTCTCACCTGCAGTGCCGAAGGCACTATTTCGAGTGCACACGGCAGATTGCTGAGAAGCTCGCCATCTGCTTCAAAAAGCACGTGCTCACTCGATGCGATATGCACACTTTTCCCCCTGCAATGACTGAATTTTGGGGAATTTATATGACGGCCAGAATAAATCTTCGGGAAATTCCAGAGGCGCTGAGGCAGCGACTGTTCATGCATTAAAAGGATATCGAAAAGGCCATCATCGACCTCCGCATCAGGAGTGAGGTTCATCCCGCCGGCCATGAAGCTACCATTGGCTACCACAATGCCGATATAACGCTTCCGTATATCTGGGCCACCATCTATGGACACACTCATGGGTAGGTTTGGGTAGCGAAACACCAAGCCGAGTGTGCTCGAGCCGAATGCGAGCCTACCGCCAAGTTTCTTATGCGCAGACTGAACCTTCTCTACCACCGCCCCTCCGATCCCCGCTTGACACTCGTTCACAAAATAACGCTCAGCATGAGATCCTCTTTTGTCCGAGAAGATCACCTTCCCCACGTCTATGGAACGCGTTTGTAAGCTACAAATCGCTTTCATCTGCTCATCGATCGATGGCGGTAAACCAAGGCTTTGAGCAAACCCACTGCCCGTGCCGCTGTCGACAATGCCAAGCTGACAGGACGGATTTATCGGGCTCCCGTTCGAAAAAAAACCATTCACGGTCTCTTGAATAGTTCCATCTCCGCCGATCGTTATGATAAGTTCACTCCCTTCGATTATGGCTTTTTTTGTAGAAATACTGGCTTCCCAAGGTTTTTGTGTTACGCAGAGCGAATAGGCGTGGCCCAAGTTTTTTTCAACAACGCGAAGGATGTGAATTTGTTCTTTCCCCGTTTTGCCCCCCGCAGAGGCAGGATTGATGATAACGTGTGTTCTGTTTTTCATTCTGTTTATAATTTAAACTTCTCCCGAATGAAGGTTGTCAAAAAGTTGTTAAGAGTTTGTTAAAAGTTTGTTAACATGGGGGCGGGGAAAGCTGTTTGGAATAAATATTTTTAATCTTGTGTGTCTGTTATCTTGTAGTCCACTCCTTCGAAACTTATGATCAGATCCCTGGCAACGGAGAGATATTTGGCAATTCCAGGCTTCGCAGTTATCAGTTGATAAAACTCTTTTGAATTGAAGTTAATTTCTCTTAGAGTATGGCTCTCCCGATAATCACTATCCACCCAAGTCCTATCCTTCAAATAAAACGTCTTGTCGTCCTTATATCTGATCTTCCTGGATTCAACATGCACAGCCTGTGTTTCATCTTTGAATCGTTGTGTCGCTTTGGCAATTTTCACACCGCCTCTTCCCGTTGCTATCCTTTCCTCGAAAGCCTGGACAGCTTCCGGGGCTGCTGCATCCAAAGATACTCTCTCCTCTTCGGTCACTAAGAAGGAGGTGTACGGGGTCACAATGCCGAACTTCATGGCCAAATTTTTGACCTCTTCGGCGAGTTCATCCTTTTCTCCTTGAAGTCTGATCTCCTCGAGAAGATATCCGATCCGCCTTGTCGCCCACAAGCGAGAGAGGAAACGATAGGAATCCGTTTGATCCAATTGCTGATTCCGGAGAACAAAGCTTCTTTCTTTTTCCCCCACTTTTCCGGAAAGGGTCACAGTCACAGGTCCTCTTCCTGAATATTTTCCGATTAAAACAAGCTGTGAGCCCTTGAACAAATCGGGAAGAGTTCGGGGGTATGTATCCTTGACACGGATTTTACCGTAATCGATTTGGAGGTCGGAGAGGAGAGGAGATGATATTTTTTCGTAATATTGGGATATGGCCACCTCCAGGTTATCGTTTTCACTCAAATAAACCGAGGTCCCCCGGTTGTCGGAAGAAAGCCTATCCAGAAGCTCTGTATTCACATCGTACCCCACTCCAAACACGAAAATTCGCGTGTTCCGAGAATTAGCCTGTCCGACATTTCTCAAGATGTCTGCGGTTTCGGTCACTCCTACGGTCGGAAGACCATCTGTGAGGAAAAGGACATAGCTCGGCCTTCCCTCCTCCTCGACCATTTTTAAGGCACGGAGCAGAGCATCGTTTATATTTGTTCCGCCTGAATCCTCGATTTCATCCACAAAACGGAGGGCCTTTTCCCTGTTTTCAGGACTGGCCGGAACAAGATCCGGAGAGAACACATCCACACCATCATCAAAATCTACAAGGGCAAACTTATCCCCCTTCTCCAGATGGTCGATGACGAACCGGACGGCCTCTTTGGCCTGCGCGATCTTTTTGCCGCTCATACTGCCTGAACTGTCCAATACGAATATCAAATTTTTGTCGATGATTTTCTGTTTACGGCTCACATAGGGAGGAGATGCCAAAAGCATGAAATAATTATCATCAGGCCCTTCCCAATTTAGGAAAGAAAGGCCGATCTCATCCTCGGAAAGGGAATAATAAAGGGAAAAGTCTTTGTCCGGCTTGATGTTCGAAGCTTCGAAGCTGATCCGAGCGCTTTTCTCTCCTTCCTTCCTGACAGAGACTTTATGAGATGCGGAATACACACTGGAAATCGGGATCTTGGAAGATACTTTCACTGCAATACTTACCTGTTTGATCGGATGGAAGGAAAACTGCTCCGTGTTCAGCGGATAAACATAGTGAATGAGATTTGCCTCGGACTTCAAGATTTCAGAGTAGGTAATCTGAATTCTTTTTTCGCCTCTGGCTGGGATGGGATACACACGGGCACGGAACATGTTGCGCCCGATATACTCGAGGATTGCAGGATCTTTTAATCGCCTTACGATATCTTCATATATTTGGCGTGCCCTGGCTTTATCCAAAATTTCACCTTCCACTTTTTTACCGCCGATATACATCGAAAATTGGGAAATCGATGCCCCTGCCGGCAAGGGGAAAATATAGGTCCCCTCGATATCCCTGCTGTGATTGTTGATGAAAACCTGATCGATGGAAGTTTTGGCCACCTGATCTACTATATCAACAATTACCCGATGATACTTAACGGTCAATGGAGGGATATTTTCCCCTGGACGGGGATTGGGAATCACAAATCCGTCAGCCAACAGAATCCCTGAAAAAGCACTAAAAAGAAAAAGAATAAGATACAGTCTCAGCAACCTAAACGTATGTTTTTTTCTCATGTCGTCCTCCTACTATTATCACTTCATATTCTGTATACAATCGTCCACGAGAAATATTCACCCTTTTTTCTGTATTTCTCCAAAAAGACCTAGCTCAGATTTCAGAGGATATCGGAAATTTTTTCCTCTAGTTCTTTGACCGTGTTAGCTGTTTCCACTCCGCGAGAAAACTTTTTTTCATTTTCTTGAGTCAGCACAAAAATCCTTTTTATTCCGGCCTCTTCCGCTGCCTTGACATCGAAATGGGAATCACCGATAACACAACATTCCATTTTTCCAATCCCAAGATTCTGCATGACAAATAAAAAGGGAGCTGCCGATGGTTTCCAAAGACCTGCCTCTCGGGAAAGCAAGAAATCGAAACTCAATTGGAATTTGTTAAGGAGAAAATCGAGATTCTTTCGAGAATTGTTCGTAACAAGAGCTGTTTTTATTCTCTTCTTCTTTAAAAAAGCCAAGAACTTTTCCATTCCTTCCTTCAATGTGGCCTGAGCTGTCGCCTCTTCTTCAAACCTTTCTAGTATCGCCCACTTCTTGGATCTCTCTGGCTCCTGGAGGCTTCGAATGTGAGAAAGGATGGGTTCCCCTTGAGTCTGTAATTCCTGTTTAATCCTTTTCCAATCATACAGAACATCCACGACTGTTCCATCCAAATCGAATATTATTCCTTTTATCATTTTCATTGTCGCTTCCTTATTGCCACCTCAATGCAAAGGTGGAATGGATTGGCTTGGGGTGGGGTGGGTCGGCCATGTTATTTGTTTAAAACCGATCCGACCTCGAAAAGAGGCTCTCCTTTGCTGGCTGGAGGGGTATTGATGATGTACAGGACAATTCCTGTGAACGGAGCACGAAGTTCTTGAATTACATTCCCCAAATAGTCTGTCAAATAACCCAGTTTTTCTCCTTTTTGAGCAAAATATCCCATCTCGGTCAACGGATAAAAAAGGCCATCTGCCTCTGAATAAACCACCTCGTATTTGTCGATCCATATAGGATCTGATACCATATCTGGCTCTCCCTGAATCATCCCAAGAAGCCGCATGACACTCAGAACCCCTCTCGTATTTCGCACGATAGATTCTTCATCAGTTTTGCCCAAATATCCCGATTCGGTGGTGATAGCGGGTTTTTTGAATAGCACGGCTGTATTCCCAAGATATTTAGAGTCGGATAAATCTTTTGTTCGGGACTGGTCGATGATGATGTATTTTAACCCGAAGGCCAGAGCCATTTTTTTGGAAAGTTCATCCAGTTCTTTGTTTCCGGATATCATCCAGTACGTGTATGGGATCAAGGCCTCGTTCCCGTCCCCACAGTGCATATCGATCAAATAATCGCATTCATCCACGACCTCCTTCTTGAGAACATAGGCCACTCGCTGGCTGATCGTGCCCTCTGGGTCGCCTGGAAACACCCTGTTAAGATTCTTCCAGTCATTGGGATTGTAATAAATGATTCTTTTCTGGAACGACTGAAGATTGGCGATATGAACAAGGATGAGCGTACCTGATAATGATGAAGGATCGATGGTATTTTTTAGGCGGTATAGGGCTAAAATCGGTGGATATTCATATCCATGCACTCCCGCTACCAGGGCCAGTACTTTTCCTGGTTTGAAACCGTTCATAATCGTTACAGGGATACGTGTTTCGATCCCATTTTTCTCCGGAACAGGGAGATATCCTGATCTCGTTTCTCCTGGCTCGACCACAATATCGCCGACAACAAACCGTACATTCTCCTCTTCTCCCCAGGAGAATGAATGGATAACCAAAACGGCAAAAAGAAAGAAGAGAACTCTTCTAAGATCTGAGCGTATCATTGGTATGCCTCCTCCTGTTTTGTATTGATTCTGCCCTATTCTACCCCTTTTGCCAATCATGCTCAAATTTCTCTAGCGTTTTTATAAATAATTCAGAGAATTGCTTATAGGTTGTTGTTTTGCTATAATTCCTTTCTTGAAACTTTTCAATCATTTAAAAAAAGGGAGATAACTTCATGGGAAAATACGTTGCCATCATCGGAGGATTAATCGCATTGTCTGGAGGAATCTATCTTGCCATTTTCGTATGGTGGCGTGAATTTTATGAACTCGTGTTCGGTTGCATCCCCCCCTTACTTTTCCTCTTTGGTCTGATCGCACTCATCGCGGGAATCAGCAGCAGAAAAGACAAAAAGAGAATAAAAAACCTAGAGGAAGAAACTCCAGAAGCAGAGACAGAAGAATAACTCGAGTTTTCACGCGCCTAGTCCCACTCTGGTATCCCGGTCCATAACCAGGAACGACTTCAAAAAAAACTTGACATGCTCAATGTATCTGTGTTATATGTAATTTAATTACAAATTACAGGAGCCAAGATTATGGCAGACAAAGATACAAAAAAAGAAACGAAAGAAACAACAAAAAAAGAAAAACAATCAGGACCGTTTGACGAGTTTGGAAATCAAGTAGAAAAATTCGCTGTTAAAACGGCGGACTCCATCAGAAAGGTGATCGACAGAGCTCTTGCTTCAAGAAACACGGTTTTAACGATCCGGGTAAACGATGAAAGCAACAAAAAGCTCAACATGCTTGTTGAAGCCGGCCTGTTTAAAAGCCGCTCGGAAAGTGCAGCTTTTTTGATCGAGGAGGGCATTAAAAGCCAAGGAATATTGTTTTCAAAGATAACCGACAAACTCAAAAAAATGGAAAAAATCCGAGACGAACTCAAAGACATCGTGTCCAAAGAAGTCGAGAGCAAATCGGCAGCGGAGTCAAAAAAGAAAAAATAGCCTAGTTTACGCAATTTTTTGAATATGATATCATTTTTGCGTGACATCCTTCATCGTTGCAGCATTAACAATTCTTTCTTTCACCCTAGCGACAACCACACAGAACATAGAAAAAGCATTTCTTCAAAATAACTCCAAGCTGCTTTTTGAACTCTTTTCCGCGCAAAATCCGATCAATATTTCTCTTCCTGAACCGATTTATTTTTCTGATCAGCTTTCTAATCAACAAGCTTATTTTGTTTTCCAAAACATTTTTTCATCTTACTCCACGTTTGAATTTTATTCCGAAAGAAAATCTCCGTCCTCTGACAAGGAAAACCATATCTATCAGGCCAGATGGTCCTTTCGAGATAAAAAAAATAACGATCAATACCTTTTCTATATCTTTTTTTATCTGATAAATGAAACATCTGGGGAAAACACGCCATCAAAAACAAGTTGGAAAATCACGGAAATCAAGGCAAAAAAGATTTGAGAAAGAAATTTTTTATTGCCTTTGCATTGGGCACCGCTCTCTCTATATTCCTGTACTTGCTTTCTTTTTTTCTCCCCTCACTACTCTCATCCCATTATTATGATCGAAGTCTCAATCAACTGAAAAACACCGCAGAGTCGATAAAGAGGGATTTCACGCATGTTTTGGAGAAACTCAACGGCACAAAAAAACGCTTAATGGAATCCCCCCTCCCGGACACGAGCGAAGAATTGTTCGCTCTTTTCAAGCGACTTAACCTCAACCCCGAGATGGAGGGAATCAGCTACTGCGATGAGATGGGGTATCCCATTCTCTGGATGGGTAATATCATCGATTTGAACAGCATCGATCGCCGCAACGGAAGAGGCTATTCCTTCCAGCAAGAAGAGTCCTCCCTTCTCGTCCGAAACAAAGCCTCGGTCTATCTCGTTCTTGTCAAACAAATTCCCAATAGGGAGTACATCGTTTTTTTTAAGTTGATCGCATTCCTCCCTCAATTCAAAACACCCTATCTCCAAGAATACCATTTTCTAAACCACAAGCTACTGCAAAACAGCGATATTGAATATTATGATTTCCGGGATGATGTATCTGGACTAGAGAGAATATTTTCCAGACATAAAGATGAATACGTCGGAGAACCTGGTCTCCAGGGCGAAATCCAAACAATCATCTTTCCGTTGAGAAACGAGGGCAACAAAATTGTCGCCACCGTCAACCTCAGTTCCCCGTCTCGAACATCAAAGATCGCTGGTCTGAGAGAACGGATACTCCTATTCTCTTACATCCTTCTAGGATTATCTCTTGTTTTATTATTCATCTACTTGATTAAATCTCCCTCTTTTGCCAACGAACGAAAATTTCTGCCTGTATTGTTGATCATCCTGACATTAGGGGGGCTGAGGCTGATTTTTTTTCTTCTAAGTAATTTAAAAAAAATCCAATCTCTGCCGATTTTCTCTCCTTCTTCAGCGGGTTTCCTTTCCGTTGGCAATTTCACTCGATCCCCGGCAGATATCTTTTTGACTGCGTTATTTCTTTTTTTGACTTTCGGTTGTGTCCTGTTTTATGCCCAAAAATATATCCTTAAGGACAAGGCCAAAAACACCCTGTTTTTGCCTCTAATATCGAACATTTCTTCGGTGACTGTTTCCCTTGTCCTTCTCTACATGTTTCAGGCTTTCATGGCACGTGTTGCCTATCACTCAAGCCTGAACATTCTCGGTTTTTCATTCAAGCCATGTTTTTTTCTCCTCCATCTCAGCATTTTCCTTATCTTCCTGATCTTTGTGTTGGTCAGCTTTAGCCTGTTTCGATGGGCGCTCAGTTTTTCTTCCCATTTTGTCCTCACTTTGTCCATTTTATCAGGCGGATTTGCCCTGTTTATCTTCATTCTAAGGAACAAAATTCACCCTTTATTTTTCTTGATTCAGGGGATCATTCTCTTTTCCCTATTTTTGTTTGCCACCAACCCTTCTTTACTTCAGAAAAAAGAAATCCTGTTCTCAGCCTTTTTGTTAGCCATTTTCCTTGTATATCCGACTCTCCATCAAACATTCACCCAAAAGAGCAGGCGTATTACCCAAAATTTCCTCCAAAACATCATAAAATCCCAGGAAACATGGGGAGCTTACCTCATCGACCAATCATTTCCAGAAATCGAAAAAAAAGCCGAACCTATCACTGCTTTTTTTCAGAATCCCGAACCCAATGATCTGGCTCAAACCCTATGGGAAGAAACACTGATTGCCAAATTCAATTGGTATTCGAGTCTTGAATTACTCAGCCCTGAGGGAGTCATCCTATCACGTTTTTCTTTAAATGTTCCGGAACTTTTTCAGCTCGATTTCGAGCTACCACAGAGTAGAGATTGGGTTATCTCCCGCCACAGTCTCTTGTTCATGGGGATCGAAAAAGATTTCCTGATCGGGTACAGGGATTGGTTTATCGAAGAAGAGCACATCGGAAGGATGATCATATATCTATCGGTTGACTACGATATGCTGCCTTTTCTGTACTCTGCCAATCCATATTTCGAACTCTTGCGGATCACATCTATCCCTTCCCTCAATCAACATGATCTGGGTTTCGCGATCTTCAACCTTGATGGCGAATTGCTCTTCAATCCGGACAACATTTCTACCGGTATTTCACAATCAACTCTCCAGCAAATTCAGTCTTCAACTGAGGCCGTGTGGGCGCCATTTGTGGACAAACAGAAAAAATTCAACAGTTTGTTCTTCACACATAACAACAAGATCTATTCCCTGTTTCTTCCTGAAAAAAACGCTCTAGACCATTCGGTGGGTTTTCTCAGGACATTTTTTCTCTACCTCTTCTTTTTTTTGATCCTCCTGTTTGCCTACTCGAATGTATTCAGCAAGAGAAATATCAAAAATCCGCTCTGGTCTTTCTCCAATCGAGTTTACTTTTCCTTCATCGCAATCGCTCTCATACCTCTTCTTCTGTTTACTTATTCAACCAGAAATTTCGTCAGACAGATGTTCACCCAGCAAATCACTGAAAAAGCAGAGATACACGCCAACTTTGCACGGAGAGTTGTGGAAGAATATTTCATTCTGCAACAAGAAGAACATCTATCATTCACTCTTCCTCCGGATAATGTGATGCTTGTGATAAGCTCCACCATTTCGAACGACGTGAATCTGTATCAAGATGGAGTGCTCATTTCATCGAGCCGCCGAGAGTTTTTCGACTACGGCATTCTCCCCGAAATGATCGACGGGGAGGTCTTTTATAAAATCCTGTATGAAAATAATCCTTTTTACTCTCAAAGCCAAAAAATCGGGGACTATTTCTTCCACACCCTCACCATTCCGTATCCTTTCCAAGACTCATTGTTGCTCATCTCCCTCCCTTTTCCCTTGGAGCAGCAGGAAATTTCCAAAGCAACCAGGGAACTTCTTGAATTTTTCTTCTTTATCTCTTCATTTTTTATTTTTATCGTCCTTCTCTTCGCCAGAGGAATAGGCAGCATGATCATAACACCGATCAAGAAACTTCTTGTCGGGACAAGAGAGGTCGGATTAGGCAACCTTGAAGTCTCTATTTCCCATAAACATGAAGATGAGATGAAGACTCTTATCGATGGCTTCAACTCCATGGTAGAAAGCTTGAAAAAACACCAGCAGGAAATGGCCGAGATGAGCAAAAAAGTCGCTTGGGCTGAGATGGCCCGCAAAGTGGCTCATGAGATTAAAAATCCTCTCACTCCCATTCAACTCTCAGCAGAACATTTGCTAAGAGTCTACCAGGACAAAAAGGAAGATTTTGAGGACACCCTCAACGAATCAACCTCGTACATCATAAAGGAAGTCGATAATCTACGACGAATCGCAAAGGAATTCCTCGAAATCTCTAAAGAATCGGCTCTCCAAAAAGAACCTTTTGATCTTAAGGACGTTGTCCAAAACACGATTTCTCCGTATAAAAATGCATTTGCTGAACGCATCACGCTGGTTGAGAGCTACGAAGGCGAGGATTTCACCTACAACGGAGATAAATCCAAAATACAAATTGCACTCCGCAACATCTTCACCAACGCTGTCGAGGCCATCGGAAAACAGGGGAAAATACAGGTCAAACTTGCACGCGAAAAACCAGGTTTGACCATTGAAATCAGTGATTCTGGTGTTGGCATGGATCGAGAAACGCTCGATCGGATCTTTGAACCCTATTTCTCTACAAAAGAGGTAGGGACAGGATTAGGGCTTTCCATTGCAAAAAAGATCATCAAGGATCATACAGGGGAAATTGAAGTGTCAAGCAATAAAAATGCAGGAACAAAAATCACGATCTTCCTGCCAGCGGAAAAATAGTGGCAACAAATCACTCGAAAAAAGAGAGGTTGAGCCGACTAAATTACTAGTAATTTTTTTTTATTTATGGAAGAATAATTTTAAAATGAGTAAATCAAGAATAAACTTCATATTATGGATAGCCGTTTTTTTGGTTGTTTCTTCCCCCTTAGCAGGAGAAAAAATCAGCCTCAAAATCAGCTATAACACCGCTTCGGTAAGCAAGGGGGATCTGAATACGTGGATCGATTCTTACAATGCCCGATGGATAGATTGGCAATCCCAGAATAGCGGCCAATTGAATGGCCAACTCAATCCCCTAAAATATGGCCCCAAGTATGAGGTAGAACTGAGGATCCCTCTCTTCGCCGGATTTGCATTAAATCTGTGCGGAAGCCGCTTTATAAGAGCGGAAGAAGGGACAGTTAACTTTGTCTATGACACAGAGAACAAAGCCGAAAAGGACTTCAACAGGAACGAAGTCTCGGGCATCCCGATAAAAATCGGAATTTCCTATTCTCAAGTTCTTCCTTTTTCAGAAAACCTATATCTTTTTGCTGGTGTGGGAAGGCACATAACTTTCCTTAAATACAAATTCAATGGGGAAAACGAGCTGAGGATCGGGAACGTGAACACCTACGTCTTGAAGCAAGATTATTCCTACAATTCCGAAGCCCTTGGTTTTTATGCGACATTAGGCGCAGAGTACAATCTTATCAAGCAGATTGCCATTGTGATCGAGGCAGAAAAAGTGTGGTCTAAAGCCGACGGCTTCAAAGGTCCCTTCCTAACGGATTTTTTTGATCCGTTTGAAAATACTCATACAATAAATCCAGATCCAAATGATCCAAATGCTCCAGAAAAGGCATCCTTGTATTTCTACGAAAATCAACAATGGTGGAGCAACAAATATTATTCGTCTCTTAGAGGACATACAAATAGGCCCACGGACCCTAAAGATTATCCGGTGGGAGTCGAGGACATAAAGAACATCCGTCAGGGAGAATTCGATCTAGGCACGTTCTCTTTTAAAATAGGTATCCGGTTTAAATTCTAGGAGATTCAACCAGAATGTCAAAAATATTGGTCGCTTATGTCAGTTGGACAGGAAATACAAAAAAAGTCGCAGACGCCATCTTTGAAGTCCTGGAGGGAGACAAAACAATTAATACTATGGACGAGGCACAAATTCTTGATGAATACGATCTCATATTCATAGGTTTCCCTGTCCACTCCCACAGTGTTCCTTTCAAAACAGAGGAGCTGATAAAACGCATTCCTCCTGGAAAAAAAATCGCCTTGTTCTCCACGCACGGATCTCTCACTGGAAGCCGACTTTCCCGGGAAGCCTTGGAACATGCTTCCATCCTTGCATCCAGTTCCAAGATACTGGGAACATTCACATGCCGAGGAAAAGTTTCCCTAC
>Ga0209979_1002152_pt1 | contig 19474 bp, 19 predicted proteins | sample AnhtaG_FD_183114 | JGI IMG/M metagenome (GOLD analysis project Ga0209979, IMG submission 183114) | Deep subsurface microbial communities from Anholt, Denmark to uncover new lineages of life (NeLLi) - Anholt_01485 metaG (SPAdes) (version 2) | ecosystem: Environmental > Aquatic > Marine > Oceanic...
TGAAAGTTACCGTATATCGAGACACTGGTGAGCCTGTAGAAGCCGTAACCTATATCAAAGCCAGGCAACCAGAAGAAACAAAACCCTCCCCAGAATACCTGGCTGTGATTCAGCAAGGCTATAGAGACTGGGGGCTTGTCTAGAGGTTCCTGGCAGCCTTTCAGGTATAGACAAAAGTCTGGTCAAATGAGGCTTCTTGTCAATGGGTCTAAGCCTTTGAATTTGCCCAACCAATTAAGCCATTGATTTCTGAAGTCGTATCTGCTTAAATAACTCAGGAAAGGAGTTAAAGTGGCCGATCTAACTTTAAAGGCAGCCAAAAGGGATATTCTGGGCAAGAAGACCAGATTTCTACGCCGGCGGAGTATCACCCCGACTCACCTCTTCGGGCATGGTATCGAATCACTAGCACTGCAGTGTGACACTGCTGAGCTTCAGCGTCTTATTACCCAGGGGGGGACTACCAGGCTTATTGATCTTAGGATTGAGGCAGAAAAGCAACCCAGGAGCGTATTCATTCGAGAAATCCAGAGAGATGAGCTTAACGGGCAGCTACTCCATGTTGACTTCTACCAGATAAAGAAGACGGAGAAGATAACGGCTGATATTCCCATCGTCTTACTGGGCGAAGCTCTGGCAATCAGGTCGAAGGAAAATATAATTTATCAGGAGCTAACTAAACTGGGGGTTGAGTGCCTGCCGGAAAATCTGCCACCCCAAATAGAGGTTGACCTGAGCTCACTGGAAGAGGTGGACCAGGCAATCTATGTTAGAGATATAATCCTTGACCCGGATATAGCTGTTACCACTGACACCGACCAATTGATAGTCAAAGTTAGCCGGGTCAAGCTGGCATTGGAGAAAGAGGAAGTAGTAGAAGTAGCAGAGGCAGAGGCGGTGGAAGCTGAAGCCAAGGCCGAAGTAGCAACAGGAGCTGAAACACCCGCTAAAGAGGGGACAAAGGAACAGAAGCAGTAACCCTGTTCAACCTGACCGTAACCATGAAAGACGAGAGAGCTTTATCTGCAGCTGAGGTTAATAATGTAATCAAATCCTACGGCAATAACACGGTGGTGAACGATGTCTCTTTCACCGTGGCGCAGGGTGAGATATTTGGCTTAATTGGCCCCAATGGAGCCGGTAAGACGACCACCATCAGGATGATGATGGACATCATTAAGCCCGATTCAGGTGACATCCGTATTCTGGGAGAGAGTCTGAGCGAGGATACTAAAAATAGGATTGGCTATCTGCCTGAGGAAAGGGGACTATATAAGAAAATAACCGTGCTCCAGTCTCTCGCTTACCTGGCTTCATTAAAGGGTATCGAAGCCCGTTTGGCAAGAAGCAGGGGTGAAGAGTTACTCAAGCGGGTTGATATGCTGCCCCACAAGGAAAAGAAGGTAGAGGAACTGAGCCGTGGTATGGGGCAGATTATCCAGTTTCTGGTCACTATCATCCATGACCCCCAGCTATTGATTCTGGATGAGCCCTTTGCCGGTCTGGACCCGGTTAACACCGAGCTACTTAAGGAGATAATCCTTGAGCTAAGAGGTCAGGGCAAGGCAATTATCCTGAGCACCCACCGAATGAACGAAGTGGAGGCGCTTTGTGACCGGATACTGATGATAAATGAGGGGCGCACCGTTCTCTACGGGGAGCTGGCTGAGATTAAATCCAGATACCGGAATAATTCTGTATTCCTTGAGTTTGATGGTGTGCTGAGCGAGATAGAGGGGGTGGTGGGGAAGAAAGAGCATGGAGAGTATGTGGAGCTATTTCTGGATGGAGAAACTCCACCCCAGAGGATTCTGGAACATTTGGCAAGTCAGGGAGTCAGAGTTAACCGGTTTGAGGTATCTACACCCTCCCTCAATGAGATATTCCTTCAGGTGGTGGAGAAAGGGCGATGAATAAGACAATTCTGATACTGAAGCATGAGTTCGGGCAGGTAATAAAAACGAAAACGTTTATCATAATGACCCTCGCCTTCCCTTTACTTGCCCTTATCGCCATCGGGATTTTTAGCTTTATTCAGGGGATAGAAAAACCGCCGGCTCCTGGTGAAGAAGTAACCATCGGCTATGTAGATGAGGTGGGTAACTTCAGCGGTTACACCGAGCAGCCGGGTGAACCCACTGTTACTCTTATGGGCTACGATACACCTGAAGAAGCCACCAGTGCCCTGCTGGCGGGAGAGATTAGCCAGTATTTCATCATCCCCTCGGATTATGTGGATACGGGTGTAGTTACCAGATATACCCTTGAGCGGGAGCTAGAGCCGCCGGGGGAAATCCGGTGGGCAATAAAAAGTTTTCTATTAAGCAACCTTCTAGAGGGGCAAACCAGCCCGGAGGTAACGGAGCGAGCCAAGGCACCATTGGGACTACTCACCATAAGACTGGATGAAACCGGTGAGGTAGCTACTGACCAGGGCGGATTTGGGGCTCTTATCGTTCCCTTAGCGGTTGGCTTTCTACTTATTATATCTATCTTTTCTTCTTCCGGTTCTCTGCTTCAGGGGCTGGGTGAGGAGAAGGAGAACCGGGTAATGGAAATACTGCTATCCTCTGTCTCTGCACGGCAGCTGCTCACCGGGAAGGTGCTTGGGCTTGGCGCTGCCGGATTGGTACAGGTAGTTATCTGGCTGCTATCGGCTGTGTTTCTGGTGCGATGGGCTTCAACCACGATAGGCGGTTTCCCCAGTACAATCCAGATACCAGACAACTTCCTGGTCCTGGGTATAGTCTATTTTATTCTTGTCTACCTGTTCTTTGCAGTGCTAATGGCTAGCATCGGTGCTATTGGCGCCAACGCCAGAGATAGTCAGCAATTGTCGATGCTTTTAATTATGCCTGCGTGGATACCCCTTTGGGGGCTTTTCTTCTTCCTCAACAACCCCGACCATGTTGTCAGTAGAATCCTTACGATGATTCCCGTCACTGCCCCGCTGATGGTTTTCGTACGGCTCGGCACATCTGGGATTCCGACCTGGGAGCTGGTTCTGAGCATAAGTATACTAATAGCGGGGATAATCGGTGGCCTGGTACTGGCAGCCAAGGTGTTTAGAACCTTCCTGCTGATGTATGGTAAGCGACCCAGATTGGGAGAAATCATCAAGAGTTTACGGGAGGCATAGTCAGGCTGTTACCTTTGAACCGGCAACCGAGTTGAAGTCATTCTGTGGTTCTGCTATAATCTGGCGATGATTATCGACTTTCACACTCATGTATTCCCACCCCAGATAAAGAAAAACCGCAGTAAGTATATTGATATTGACCCCTGTTTTGCCATCCTCTACTCCAATTCTAAAGCTAAGCTGGCTACTGCTGATGAACTCATTGCCAGTATGGATAAAGATGGAGTTGATATTTCAGTTATTGTTAATTACGGCTGGACTACTCATGAGCTGTGTGTTGAAACCAATGACTACATCTTAGACTCAATAGCCCGCTATCCCCAGAGACTGATAGGTTTTTGTGCTGTTCAGCCCCAGTCGTGTGAAGCAGCTATAGCTGAAATTGAGCGCTGTGTTGAAGGGGGGATAAGGGGGGTTGGTGAAATGAGACCAGATTTGCAATTATTTGACCTGATGGATAAAGAAGTGATGGAGCCCTTTGTTGAGGTAATGAAGAAGCATAAACTAATTCTGCTTAGTCATACCTCTGAGCCGGTAGGTCATATCTATCCGGGCAAGGGAAGCGTTACTCCAGATATGCTTTACCCCTTTATTACCAGCTTCCCTGATTTAACCATAGTCTGTGCCCATTGGGGTGGTGGCTTACCCTTTTATGCTTTGATGCCTGAGGTAAAACAGGCTATGAGCAATGTCTTCTTTGATACAGCAGCTTCGCCCTATCTTTATACTCCCCAGATATATAATCAGGTTATCCAGCTTGTCGGTGCTGACAAGATTCTTTTCGGTAGTGATTACCCACTGATAGCACAGAGTAGGTATCTAAAAGAAATCAACTCTCTGGATTTACCTGAGGCAGCCGAGAACCTGATTCTATCAGGTAATGCCCAGAGGCTACTGGGTATTGAGAGTGAGGTTGTTTAGTAAAGGGATTTAAGGGGCGAATACGGAGTCCCCACAAAAGCCTTGTTTTTGCGGGGTGAAAATCCCCTTTAAAATATTCTCTTCCCTCTCCCCTTATTAAGGGGAGAGGGATAAAGGGTGAGGGGTTGGTAAACGGTTTGTGAAGGATGCAAAGCTATGGAGCAAGTCCGCTCTTTTATTGCTATTGAGCTACCTGAAGAGCTAAAACAGGGACTTACTCAATTGCAGTCCCGGCTGAAATTAGGCGAGCAGCCGTGGGTGAAGTGGGTTGACCCATATAGTATTCACCTGACACTAAAGTTTCTGGGCAGTATTGCTGTAGATAGGATTGGCGAAATAACTAGGGCAATGGAAGAAGCGGCTCAGGGAATACACCCTTTCCACCTGGAGGTCAAGGACCTGGGGGTTTTCCCTAATTTGAGGCGAGTTCAAGTAGCCTGGGTAGGAATAAGTGGGGACCTAGATAAGCTGGGTCAGCTTCAGCAAGGCATTGAATCTAACCTGGCTCGTCTGGGCTTTGCTCCTGAGTCGCGCCCATTTACTCCCCATTTAACCCTGGCTCGTCTTCGTGACCGGGCATCACTGGAGGAGCGGCAAAGGTTTGGACAGCTTATTGTCGGCACTAAATTTGAGGCAGTTTATGCCATTGAAGTAGATGCTATCAGTCTGATGCGGAGCCAGCTAACCAGTGAAGGAGCTATTTACAGCCGAATTAGTTCGGTTGGGTTAAGTAAGCCCAGCGCTTCCTCATTTATCTCCCTCTCCAGGAGATGGCGCAGAGTGCCATAACTTACCCTTAACTCTCGCGTCACCTGGCTGAAGCTTCTAGCATTAAGCTGCCATAGCGCCTCTGTCTCAGCTTGTCTGGTAAGTCTGGAACGAGGCTGGACCAATTCCTTGCCAGCAGTGAAGGTATGCCCACAATCACAACACTGCCAGCGGTGGCGGTGAAGCTCAAGGTAAACCCTCCTGCCATTGCTCCAGCTATGGAGCACTTCCCTTGGCTTGCACTTACCGTGCCGGTACAACCTTGTGAGATCACAATAGGGGCACTTCTTCTCTCTACGTTCAAGCGTCACCTTTACTACTACCCTGTCCTCGTCTTCTCTAACCTGCTCCACTTTATAATCTTTAAGCCCCAGCAGAATTGTGATACCATCTTCTTGGCTTTTAGCCATTGGTGGTAAGACCTCCTTCCTTTTATTTGCTTTTTCGCTCTGGAGTTCTTACCACCTTACTGTTTTATCTTAACTTTTTTCCACAAAATCCATAATAGAGCCTACACAAAGTTGACAAAGTGGGCATAATATTTTATTCTATCTAGGGTATTATTCTTGACAAAGTGGGTATAATATCTTACCCTATCTAGGGTGTTATACCCATATACTTTGGGCGTAACTAATTTTATGTTAGTTCCCTTTTGTGTCTCAAAGATAGTTGAGATGTAGTTGGGTAGTTAGCCTGAGAAAAATAAAAGGAGGAGATATCATGGAGCTAAGCCGGAGAGAGTTTCTCAAATTTGGCGGAGCGGGAATGGGGGCTCTCGTCTTATTTAAAGGGGTAGGCTCTATAGGCAGACAAGGTGTTGCTTCTGGAGCCGTTCCTTTAAAGAAGCGAATTGGTGAGAAGACTACTATCTGCCCCTATGATGCCACAGGCTGCGGTTTTCTGGTTGCTGCCGAGAATGGCAAGGTAATCAATATTGAGGGTGACCCTGACCACCCGATAAACCGGGGCGCCGCTTGCAGTAAAGGGGCAAGCCTGGCTCAATTGCGCACCGTGGATGGCAAGCTTAACCCACGCCGACTGACCCAGGTTCTCTACCGAAAGCCAGGAGGCACGGAATGGGAACCGAAATCATGGGACTGGGCTATTGACCGAATAGCCCAAAAGATAAAGGCAACACGCGACGCGAATTGGACTACAAAGGACGAGGATGGCTATACCGTAAATCGAACTGAAGCCATTGCTTCGGTGGGTGGGGCCGCTTTGGATAACGAGGAGTGCTATCTTCTGGTAGAGATGTTGCGCGCCCTGGGCTTGGTCTACGTTGAACACCAGGCTCGCATATGACACTCCTCCACTGTCGCCAGTCTGGTGACAAGTTTCGGTAGAGGGGCAATGACCAACCACTGGAACGACATCGGCAACAGCGATTGCATTATGATGATCGGTTCCAATCCGGCAGAGAACCATCCTGCCTCGTTTGGTTGGATAACCGCAGCCAAGGAGAAAGGTGCCAAGCTCATCAGCGTCGACCCTCGCTTCACTCGCTCCTCCTCCAAAGCTGATATCTATGCCCCCATGAGGTCGGGCACTGATGTCGCTTTCATCGGCGGCATGATTAAGTATGTACTCGATGACATGGACCAGAATCCCGATAACTATAACATGGTCTATGTAACGGAATATACCAATGCCTCCTTCCTTATTAACCCGGACTTTAAAGGACCGGCTGATCTGGATGGGCTCTTTTCCGGTTATGACGAAAGCAACAGGTCCTACGATAAGTCTACCTGGTCTTATCAACTGGATAGCCAGGGTATCCCCAAGACAGACAAGAGCCTGAAAGACCCCAATTGTGTCTTCCAACTGCTGAGGAAGCAATTTGCCCGCTATGCTCCGGAAAAGGTGAGCAGTATCACGGGTACTCCTAAGGAAACCTTCCTTGAGATTTGCCGAACTTACGCTGCCACCGGTAAGACCGGGAAATCAGGCACCATAATGTATGCCATGGGTACAACCCAACACACCAATGGCACACAGATGATTCGTAGCTATGTTATTCTGCAGCTCTTGTTGGGTAACATCGGTATTGCTGGAGGAGGTATTAACGCTCTAAGAGGGGAATCAAATGTGCAGGGGTCGACTGATATGTGTCTGCTGGCCCACATCCTACCGGGCTATCTCAAGCAACCCATCAATAAGGACCAGACACTAGAAGAGCATAACAACCGTGTGCTCACCACATATTACACCAATAATGACCCCAACAGCCTCAACTGGTGGAAGAACTATCCAAAATACATGGCCAGCCTGATAAAGGCCTGGTACCGTGATAGTACTCCCAGTGAAGGTTACCAGTACTTACCGAAGACAACTAAGCCCTATAATGACTACTCATGGATTGGGCTCTTCGAAGCAATGTATGATGGTGTAATTAAGGGTCTTATGTGCTGGGGGCAGAACCCAGCGGTTTGCGGCCCAAATGTCAATATGGAGCGAAAGGCTCTGGAGAACCTGGATTGGCTAGTTGCCGTGGACCTCTGGGAAACAGAGACAGCCGCCTTCTGGAAGAGGCCGGGAATCAATTCCGCTGATATTCAGACAGAGGTTTTCTTGCTACCGGCCGTAGCCTCTTTCGAGAAAGAAGGTAGCGTTACCAACAGCGGTCGCTGGATGCAATGGCGCTACAAAGCGGTTAACCCGCCTGGTGAGGCAAAGGAAGACCTCTGGATGGTTAACGAGCTTGTCCTAAAGCTAAAAGAGCTGTATTCAACGGAGGGTGGACCCCTTGCTGAAGCAATAACCAAGTTGACCTGGGACTACGGAGGAAGTCATCCAGACGTACACAAGGTAGCCAAGGAGATAAACGGCTACGACCTTACTACCGGAAAACTCCTTCCCAGCTTCGGCGGGTTAAAGGATGATGGTACCACCATATCGGGTAACTGGCTCTACTGTGCCAGTTACACCGAAGCCGGAAACATGTCAGCTCGCCGCAACCCAGACCCAGGTAAGTTTAACATCGGTCTTTACCCTGAGTGGGGCTGGTGCTGGCCCCTGAACCGCCGTATCATATATAACCGTGCCTCAGTAGACCTTGACGGCAATCCTTGGGATTCAGAACATCCAGTTATTAAGTGGAATCCAGTGACCAGGGGATGGGATGGCGATATCCCTGATGGTGGGGCACCGCCAATGAACGAGGGTGGCTACTACGCCTTCATCATGCAGGCTGAGGGGCACTCCCGCATCTTCGGCGGTCTCGCTGATGGTCCCTTCCCAGAGCACTACGAACCCTGGGAAAGCCCGGTGGATAACATGCTATCCGGCACGCAGAATGACCCCGCTTTCAAGATATGGGCCTCCGAGATGGACCATAAGGGAGACCCCAGCAAGTACCCTATTGTTGCCACAACCTATAGGCTTAGTGAGCACTGGCAGGCGGGGCAGATGACAAGGAATCTGCCTTGGTTGGTGGAACTCATGCCGGAGATGTTCGTCGAACTCAGCGAGGAGCTGGCCGCAGAGAAAGGAATCGAGAACGGGGGCAAGGTAATTGTGGAAACAGCGCGGGGCTCTGTGGAGGCGGTGGCTATGGTGACCACACGGTTCCAACCGTTTAAGATAAATGGGCGCGTGGTTCATCAGGTCGGTCTGCCTTGGCACTGGGGCTATACGGGGCTCTCTACGGGTGACAGTGCTAACATGCTTACTCCTCATGTTGGGGACGCCAATACCATGATACCAGAATATAAGGCTTTCTTATGTAATGTAAGGAAGGCGTGAGTCAAGAGATGAACATATGCATAAAGGAGGGTGAGAATGCCAAAAGCTAGGCTGATTGATACTTCAAAGTGTATGGCTTGCCGCGGTTGTCAGGTTGCCTGTAAACAGTGGAATGAGCTACCGGCGGTAGAAACCAAGCAAGAGGGCACATATGAAAACCCCCCTGAATTGTCGGGAAGCACCTGGATAAGGGTTGAGTTCAGAGAACGCCCCGGGGAATGGCTGTTCCGGGCACATACCTGCATGCACTGCACCGATGCCAGTTGTGAGAAGGTGTGTCCTACTGGAGCTATATCCCACCAGGGCGAGGCGGTGATTATCGACCAGAAGTGGTGCATAGGCTGCGGTTATTGTGTTCAGGCCTGCCCATTCAATGTCCCCCATAAGGATGAAATTACAGGAACTGCCCGAAAGTGTCGATTCTGCATCGACCGCATCACTAATGGACAAAAACCCGCCTGTGCTACGACCTGCCCGTCGGGTGCAATTCAGTTTAGTGAACGGGCGGATTTAATTGCGGCTGCGCGTGAGAAGGTGCAGACACTAGTTGCTGATGGCCATCCTAATGCCAACTTATACGGCGTGGATGAAATGGGTGGTTTACATACAATGTATATTCTCCTCGACAAACCTTCGGCCGTAGGTCTGCCGGAAGCACCGCAATTAGCTACATCAACCGTACTTGCTCAGTGGTTGAGTGGTGTTATAACCGCCGGAGTAGTAGCAGTCATACCCTTCTGGCTACTTTTCAGGCGAAAGAAACGGCTTGAGGCAGAGCGGGAGTCTAAAGTAGGAGGTACAAGATAATGGCTTGGGGTGCACCAATTTATATTTACCTGTGGCTGGCAGGCATGGCTGGAGGTGCCTACTTTGCTGCCTTTCTAGCTGAGCGCTTTGCCGGCGAAGCTAATAGGCAACTGCTTCGATTGGCAACTTACCTGGGCATTCCTTTAGCAGTAATCGGCGTAATACTCTTAGTTGTAGACCTTGGCAATCCCCTTCGTTTCTGGCACTTATTTGCTCGGTTTGACGTGATATCGCCAATGTCAATGGGCACCTGGATTTTACTGTTATGGGTAGGTATCGCTGTCGTAATGGCTATCTTCTGGTGGGTTGAGAATCGCCTTACTGAGCAGACAGCTCGTAGCCTGCGGCGGACAACTGGAGTTCTGGCTTGGGTTAACCTTGTATTGGCCGTTTTGCTCATAGCCTATACCGGTGTGCTTTTGGCTGTCAGTAATCAACCGCTATGGGCGGGCACGCTTCTATTACCTTGCCTCTTTGTTGCCTCAGCTATCTCTACAGGAGTGGCGATACTCATCATAACTGCTGTAACCGGGCGCGCTTGGGCAATCCCCAATCGAACAGTGGGTCGGTTGGCTGAAGCAGATGCTATCGTAATTCTTATTGAGTTAGCAGTGCTAATTGGGTATGCTATCTGGCTTGGCGCTTCCGCCATGGCGGGGACAGGTGAAGCACTTAGGCTACTCACCACGGGGGTGTTAGCGGCACCATTCTGGGTAGGCGTAGTCCTCCTAGCCTTGCTAGTCCCATTCGGGCTGGAGGTTTTCAATTGGGGGAAGGAGATAGAGAAAAAAGCAGTATGGCGTGCCGTTGTGGCATCCTCAGCGTGCGTAATATTAGGTGGTCTCATCCTGAGAGCGGTGATCGTAATAGGAGGCCAGATATAAGTATTTGGATAAAGGGTAAAGTAGCGGCTGAATATGCCAAGTCACACCACCCTAAATGGTACGACAGAGTTTCTAAAAGCATGAAGGAAAGTCCAAGTGCCGACAAATAGCAAAATTCTTAGAAAGCTAGAGGAATGGAAAGAGAAGGAGGAGGTTGACCCTAAGTTCCTAGAGTTTTACCAAAGGTTGTTACGTATTCAATCTAGGGCTGAGCAGCGTATAGGTATCCCCCAGCTTAGTTTGAGTAGCGAGGCTATCAGCGAACGAATAGAGCACGGACTGCCGCTAATAGGTTTTGATGAGCTTGCCCTCGATTGGTCACTATTACAGGATATATTTGCCGAAGTTACTGGTGCCTTTGCTACATATCCGGAGCTTTTTGGTGAGTTCCCCCAAAGCCTGAAGGAGCCGGAGCCCTGTCCCCCTCTCTCCAAGGAAACGGCTAAGGCATGGTTCGAGGGAGCTAGATTGCTTTCCCTGATGGAAGTTGATGAGGTCAGTGAACATCTTTTAGAGGCTATAATTCACGCCACTCTCAATCCTTTTCTGGTCAGCTATTCTAAGGCCTTGCTTGGCTTGGTGAACCAAGAGCGCTGGCGGCGTGGATATTGCCCAATTTGTGGGGGTAATCCTGACTTTGCTTTTCTGGATAAGGAGCGTGGGGCAAGGTGGCTTTTGTGCTCTCGCTGTGATGCCGAGTGGCTCTTTCAACGTTTGGAGTGTCCCTATTGCGGCACCCAGGACCAGGATGCCCTAGCCTATTTCACCGATGATGAAGGGCTCTATCGGCTCTATGTATGTGAGAGGTGTAAACGGTATTTGAAAGCCTTAGACCTACGGCAAGCTAAATCTGAGGTCTTGCTGCCTCTGGAGCGCTTATTTACTTTTGACATTGATGCCCAAGCCCAGGAATATGGATACAGTCCCTGTGACAGGACTTATACTAGGGTGAAGCGATGAAGAGACAATGTATTCTCTTGGTGGCTTCTTGTGGAGCCACGGCTCCTTCCTTTAGGAGCCATTAGATTTAGGATGAACGCCTCTGAGGAGCACTGCAACTCAAAATTGCCTTCTGCATAGCTGTATATCTGCCTATCCCAGTGAGGAGCGATTACAGTCCCCTGGTAATTGAAATTTCTAGTTAAGTCAATTATAATTAAGTTAGCCTATCAGGAAATCCCTCTCAATAGGGATAGAAATGGGTTAAAATAAGTATTACCTTTGTGGGGAGGGAGGTTATGTTTACACCACCACGAGGATGGGAGATTGTCATTATCTTGGTCGTTATCTTAATTATCTTTGGGGTAGGGAAACTGCCGCAGGTTGGCGGGGCTATTGGTAAAGGGCTAAGAGCCTTCCGTAAGGGACAGCGTGGCGAAGAGGATGAGGAAAAAGAGGAAACCCCCAAACCCAAAAAGAAGGTCACCAAGAAGACAACCAAGGTCAGCAAAGAGTAAGAGGAAAGCTTTTATGTTCCTAGAGCTATAGGCGGAAGGTCATTGTCCCCAGACAGTAACCAAATCAGCTTGTGACTTAGTCCTCAAGTAGTTAATGGTGAGGTGAGGGTAATGGGTTTTCTCGACATCGGTATGTGGGAAGTATTATTAATCCTTGTCGTAGCCTTGATAATATGGGGACCAGGCAAGATACCAGAGATTGCCAGGATGCTGGGGAGAGCGGTGCGTGCCTTGAGAAAAGCTACCTTCGACCTCACGTCAACGGTGACCAAGGAAATAGAGGAAGAAAAAGACAACCCACATCAGCCAAAAGAAAACAGTGGCGATAAGACCAAGGAGCCTTCAGAACCTTCAGATGCAGGCAAGGCAAAATCCAGTGGCACAGAGATGACTAGCCCGAGAGACTAATGAGACGTTAGCGATAAAATGGGTAGTGACGAAAAGAAATTGTCCGTCCTCGGGCATCTCGGGGAACTTCGCCAGCGCTTAATCAAAAGTGTTATCGCAGTAGTAATTACTTCAATTATCTCCTTCATATTTTTTGAGCAGATATTTAACATTCTGATTGCTCCCGCTCCCCAAGACATCACTCTCATCTTCATCGAGATGACAGAGATGATTGGCACCATTATGAGGGTGTGCCTGGTCAGTGGTGTTATACTGGCGATGCCCTACCTAACTTATCACCTTATTATGTTTGTCTCCCCGGCGCTCACTAGCAAGGAAAAAAGATATGTTTATTTGATACTCCCTTGGATAGCACTAATGTTTGCCGCCGGTGTCGCCTTTACTTACTTCATTCTAATACCACCGGCAACAAATTTCTTAATTACCTTCGGCAGTGATATAGCCACTCCCCAGATTAAGATCGGGAATTATATCTCAATCGTGACCAGACTGCTGCTGGCTGTTGGTCTTGTCTTTGAGATGCCAGTAGTGACCACCTTCCTAGCAAGGATTGGTGTTCTCAAGCCAAAGTGGCTCTCTGATAAGCGGAAGCTGGCAATTATATTTGCCTTTATCCTCGCTGCCATAATTACCCCTACCTTTGACCCTATAAATCAGACCCTGGTTGCTGCTCCGATAATAATTCTGTATGAGATGAGTATCTGGCTGGCTAAGCTTGTCCAGCGAAGGAAGCCCCAACCTACTCCATCTGCACTTTGATAGGTTACACCACCCCAGAGCTATGTGAGGCACTCAGTAGCTACTATGAATGAGGGGATATTCGTAGTTGGTTGCTGTCAGGATCCTAAGGATATACCTGATACTGTGGCTCAGGTCTCAGCCGCCGCTGCCCGAGCTCTGGCTATGATTAGCAAGGGGAAGGTAGAGATTGAAGCTGCCATCGTCGTTATTAATGAGGAGCTTTGCTCTGGCTGCCGAATTTGTGAACTTCTTTGCCTCTATAAAGCTATCTCCTTTGATGAAGAAAAGAAGGTATGCCGGGTCAATGAAGCTCTGTGTAGGGGATGTGGCGTGTGCGTGGCAGCCTGTCCCAGCGGTGCTATCGCTGGTAGGCACTTCACCACCGAGAAAATCATGGCTGAGATTGAGGGAGTGTTAGTCTGAGATGCCACTCTCAACCTGAGGTGAAGGGTTTTAGACTCCCTTTGAAAATTTGACTAGCCTCCAGGCTATGGTTTCACAAAGCACATTTATATCTTCAGTGGAAAGATAGTCCGAGATGGTGCTATCAAAAAGTATGCTACCCTCAGGGGCAAACTCCTCATCGCCTTGCCACAGGACAAAGGTTATAGGTACATAGCTAAAAGCATTGATGGTTACGGCTACATCGCCATACTCGGCTTTATTCCCTCCTAGCTTTTGGGCAACATCTAGAAGGAGATGAGGCTCTTTGCCAAAGTGGTCTAAAAGGGGCTTTATAGCTCTCTTGGCGAATGTTGGGAAATAACTAGCCCCTTCTGGCAATTCTTTATAGGCAATCAATTTATTGCTGATAGGGACGCCTTTGGCTGAGGTCAAATAGTGGAGTATTAATATCTTGTCCCTTATCGGCACTTCCTGTTTGCTATCTATTAATGAAATGTCTATATCAGGAAAAGTGATTTGATAAGACCTGTTTAAATATTTAAGGATGATAACCTTTTGAGAATCTATTATCTGATATCGGGCACCGCTTCTGAGGCATAGCTGGTCTATATCACCAATCTTGGTTAGTTGCTCACAGGCAAGCTTGTAAGCAAGTTCGTAACCGTATTGATAATTTTGCTGGTTCGGCAGTGACAAATGTCTGCTTTCCATTCAGCGGTCACCACAAGCCTTCTTTATCAGGTTGATGCTATATATCAAGCCAGGAGTGGGAGTAGAGTGATTCACCAGTGAGAACCCTGACCGTTTTCACATACTTTACCTCTTCCTCGCTTAAAGATGAGAGGTCAGGCTTCTCGCCATCCATTACCCGATGCACCAGAGCAACGAGTTCAGGTTTGTCGCCCTTGGCTATCTTTATCAGCTCAGATTCAAAGGCATCAACTATAGCTGAATAAAGTCCATATTTCATAAGCATCATCAAATAAGTCTGATTAAGATAGGGTCTGAGGTGGGTAGGGGTGCCATTGGAGATATTAGATAAGCCCACGGTAGATTTACACCCGGGGGCAATATCTTGCAGCATACTCATAAATTCTAGACAGGGTTTCACCTGGGTTGTATCCACATTAACCACCGGGGTCGCGATAGGGTCGAACCAGATACCCTCATTAGGGATACCCATTTCATTGGCTCTATAGGCAAGCTCAACGGCTATAACCCCCCTCTCGGCAGCATCCCGAGGCATTCCTTCTCTTCCCCACAACAGTCCAACCATATCAGCATTGTATTTTATGACCAGAGGTAATTCCTCTTCCATCCTGGCTAGAGAGACAGAGTTAATCAATGCCCTGCCTTTGTGCACCCTTAGCCCAGCCTCTATAGCCACCGGATTTGTTGTATCCAGAGATAGCGGTAGATTGGTAACCTCTTGTACTATCTTTACCACCCATTCCATTAGCTCATCCCCCACCTTGCGAGCCGGACCAATATTGAGGTCAAGATAATCCACCCCGGTCTCAGCCTCAGCCTTGGCTAGTTCCTGGACAGGCTTGGGGTTTCTCTCCCTCAGTGCCGGACCGATAATATTTGACATAATATTTATATTTTCCCCGATAAGGATCATCTGTTCTCTCCTTATGGCTTCCAGGTCTTAAGATAGGCTGGGATATGAGCCGCCTCTCTGGGACCAATCAGAATCTCCCAGTCGGATAATTCCTCTTCCAAACCGGCGCTTTCAGCAGCAGCGTATCCCGGGATTATCAATTTGTGGCGTTTAACCTTATCCCAAATACCACACTTCTTAACAAAGGGGGCAATAGTATCAGCAACAAATTTCCCAGCCGCCCAAGCTGTCATAACCGAAAGCCCTTCCGTGTCCTTTACTAGGAGGTAACTGGGAACCTTGCTGGTTTCTATTTCGCCGGAGACAATAAAGTAGGTAAGCGAGAAGTTGGTGGTAAGAAGCACCGGTGAGTTTTCATCAGGACTGCCAATCTCGTATATTCCCTCTGTGGTCGCCAGTGGTCGCTGAGGGTCAGTGTAGATATTCATCCTTTCTACGAGCAGGGGGAACAGGCTTTCTCCCTGAAAATCAGAAAGAACGATAATTCCACCATATTTGGCCACGAACATAGAGGCAATTACTGCCTCCTTCATCGGGGCATCAGTCATCTCACAGGGGAAAACGATAGTAGGAAAGCCTAGGGGGCGAAACTTTTTATTTAAAGCGGCGCTCCTGATGATTACCTGCTCCTCAAATGCCCGACGAACAGTCCTTGACCCAGAATCAAGAACGATGTCTTTAACCCCGGCCTCAGTTAATTTAGTAGTCAGTTGGGCAAGTTCCTCTAAGCTTGAGGCTTTGGCTGCTACTGGGCACGAATGCTCCTTAGCCAAATCGGCTACGCTAGCCATATTGTCTTTAGTAGCGGCGTATATTAGTGGTTTCCGATCAGCGCAAGCCTTTAAACCAGCAGCCAGGATATCTGGATTCCTGCTCATCAGGATGATGCCGCTGCCACTATTTTGCTTTACTTTGTTTGCCAAAGCCTCAAATTTACTGGCATCTCCCGATTCATCCTTTACTGCTACCAGCTCAGGACGGAGCGTGAGCCCTACCCTCTCATATTGGAGCTGGTTGAACCTCTCCAACCTGGCATTGACCTCGGACTCCTCCATAGTATCGGTGATAAGGATGGCAAAGCCGGGAGGGTTCTCAAACCTTTTTTCGTGGCGAAACATAACTGTTTCACTGCCAACCTTTAATGCCCTGTCCCCGACTCCGATAGTAACCGGTAGAATGGGAGGTGCTGATGCCTCGGCTAGTTTAGCTTTTGCCTCCCCAGAGACATAGGGGCAGGCGCTTAATTCTGCCTTTCCCGCAGCTAGTTTCATGGCGAAAGCGAGACAGGTAGGCTCTCCGCACTCCTTACAGTTCGTCTTGGGGAGCAACTTGAATATCTCTATTCCGGTAAGCGGCACAGTCAAACTCCTTTCTTAGCCTAGTATAGGTTCCATAGTAAGCGCTGGGTGCCCTTTTTCTTGCAAGAAGGGTAGGATCTCCTCTTCAGTGATACCTATCGTCTCATCAGCAATCATCTCAAGCAGGTTGGGCACCCCCATCTCCTCAGACCTGGCTTTGAGCCTCTCAGCAATCTCCTCCTTTAGCATCTTGGGCATCCAGACCATTCTTAATAAGCCGCCGTCAGCCATAAGGAATTTCCTCTGGCAGATATTGTACTTGCCGTGACCAACAAAGCCGGGTGTGCTGGCACCGCCCCCGATAGTCCCGGCTAGAGTGGTGAATTTCATCCCGCAGGGGGTCATTTCATTATATTCCCGATTCACCGTCATTACCCCATTGCACAGAGGAAGGACAGCGGCGATGCACTCACAGCAGCCGCAGGTAGTCCACGGGTCATTTACTATGCTGTACATGTTATAATGGTCCAGGTTTCCCCGTGAAGCTTTAAATATAAACTCGTTTACCCCTTTCCATTGCCCGAGTTTGGCATCAATGGTTTCCCCTTTGGGCACCGGTTGATTGGCTCCGGTAGGGTTAATCTCGTAAGCAGCCTTACAGTCCATCCAGTTATAGGAACCGCAAAGTCCGGTTTTTTCCGGGGTAATGACACAAACATGGCTGGGGGCAAAGGACTGACACAGGGTGCATGAGTAGTATGTATCAGTAGTTTCATCGGTCATTCCTTCGATTCGGGCATCTCGGGTGGCATAAGTCGCCTTTGCTTTTTCTATTACCTCCCTTACTTTATCCTCCTCGGTATAGATTTTTACCTGCATCTTATCAAATATCCGACCAAAATCCTGGTGCAGTTTGGCATGGAGGAGGACACCAATATGGTATAATTTGAAGCCCTTTTCCTTTGCCTGTTTACTAACTCGTAGCCAGGCGATATCTCTCTGCCCTTGGTGCCAAACCCCTTGAGCGTAGTTTATCAGATGGTGAATTTGTCGCTCCAGGATAGGTTCATAGTCCTCCTCCATCTCTCTGCCAGCGACCTCAACGACTATAGCCAAAGGCAAATGGGATTCGTCAGGAATATCAGTTACCTCAGGACCAATTACCTCAATCTTTCCGTCCTCTACCTCGTCCATCCGCTTGGAGGTAGTCCACTCAACCATAGGTGTTCTGCCGCCGCCACACTCCAAATACCATTCTCCCTTCCGAATCCTCTCGCCCTCAAAGGCGGGACCAAAGGCTACCGGAATCGGCACTTTAGCCACAGTAATTTTCACCCCTCTTACCTCTACGGCTTTAGATACTATCTTATCGTGGGGAACATTGGAGACAACATGCTCGTAGGTGCAGACCCCGGTAGGTAAAATCTCAGGTATTGGGGTATCGGCGATAGTGGGGAAGCCATAGTTGACACAACCCAGTGCCTGGGCATACCACTCATCGGTAACATAACCCAGAGGCAGGGCGAAGGCGAAGATGCGGTCTTTGTTGTAGATAAGGACTTTTCTGAAATCGCCAGGCTCAATGCCGCCGAAGGAAAGGGCTGCCCTGGTGGCAAAGCCAGCGGCAAATACAGCGGCGGTAACATCAGGACCAAAGGAGACCAACCGAACTGACCACCCAATCTGCACCCCTGCCTCCACAAGCTGCTCAGAGAACCTCTTCCCGTTATGCTCGGCACACATAAAGACATATAGGTTCTTTTGCTGAAGTTCGTTGGCGATTTTGGCGGCTATTTCATTAGTTGGTGCGGCGCCAAGGACGGCAGCAAAGCCTGGGGCAGTGCCATCTACGAATTCAATCCCTCGTTTTCTGAGGATTATGTCATCGGCGGCACCTAACCAGATATTACTATCAGTAGGGTCTTCCTGTTTGGTATAAAAGTCAGGCTCCTCTAGATACCTTATAGCTTCAATAATCTCATCAGCAAAGAAGGTTGCCATCCCGGCATCAAGGGCTGGTGCCAGATAGGGCAAAGGGCATTGTTCCCTTACCGGGGGTGGTAACAGGGAGTTGCACTTCTTTAGTATCTGCTCCATATCACCCAGCTTTTCCACCTTAATGCCTAAAATCCCATAAATTACTGGTAGATAATAGGCGGTGTTAGGGAAGCCTACCGGCTCATTGGCTCCCCACCTGTCCATTGCCTGATGCCACTTCTTCTCAGCCCGGTCTACAATTTTATAAGCCCCTCTAATAGCTGCTGATGCAATAATTTTAGACATGTTCTATACCCCCATTATCTTGGCTATGGCGTTTACACTGCATCCAGTTCCCTTCTCATTGTCATATCGTAGAGTATCCTCTCTCTGGCCTTATCAATACCTAACGCTTCACGCTTCTTGTCAATGTGTTCAATCATAAGTTTGGCGGCTTTAAGCGGGTCTGGTTCAAATGCCCACATTCCACCATACATAGCCTCAAAATCCTTGAACATAAATTCGGTTACCTCATTACTGCCCAAGGTAGGCCAGTTAACGCCAAATACAGTAAATACTCCTGAGCCAACAAAGTATTGACCGATAGAAATTGCCTTCTCGCTCATCCACTCAGGGGCAGCCCCGGCTACAGGCAGGTCACTGATGTCATCACCCAAGCCACCATCCTTTACCATAGCAGTAGCTGCCATCAATATTCGGCTGTTATCAACGCAGGAACCTAGGTGCAATACCGGCGGAATACCGACTGTTTCGCACACCGAAGCCAGCCCCTCACCAGCATATTTGGCTGCTGCCTCGGGAGTCATCAGACCAGCTTTGGCACAAGCCATAGCACTACAACCGGTCTGAAGCACTAATACATCGTTCTTGATAAGTTCCTTAACCATAGTGAGATGAACATCATCGTGCCTAACCCGAGGGTTATTGCAGCCGACAACACCAGCTACCCCTCTAATCCTACCATTGATGATATTGTCATTTAATGGTCGGTAGGAAGCCCGGAATAGACCGCCTAGTAGGTAGTTAATCGTCTCATGGCTGAATCCAGCCACCAGGTCAGTTTGCTCATCAGGAATATCAATATTCTTTCCCCGGTTAGGGAAATTATCAATGGCAGTCTTGACTATAGCCTTAGCCGACTCCATAGCGTTACGCTCTTCAAACTCAATATGGAGCGCACCGGGAATCTTAGCCTTGGGCGAGGTGGTGATAATCTTGGTATGGTAGCATTGAGCGATATCGGGCAAGGACTGCATTATACATTGGATATCTACTACCAT
>Ga0209979_1002153_pt1 | contig 19473 bp, 13 predicted proteins | sample AnhtaG_FD_183114 | JGI IMG/M metagenome (GOLD analysis project Ga0209979, IMG submission 183114) | Deep subsurface microbial communities from Anholt, Denmark to uncover new lineages of life (NeLLi) - Anholt_01485 metaG (SPAdes) (version 2) | ecosystem: Environmental > Aquatic > Marine > Oceanic...
TCCTCCGGGAGGTCGTGCCAGAACCAGTGATGGAGATACATCCACAGACTGCCCGCGAGCTTGGCATCGCTGACGATGATTGGGTGCACATTGAGACCAGGAGAGGCCGTATCAGGCAAAAGGCCTACCTGACGGAGAACATCGATCCCCGCGTCGTGATGGTCACTCACGCATGGTGGTTTCCAGAGGAGGGCGTGGAGACACTTCATGGCTACCGTCGGGCGAATATCAATGTTTTGATCGGGAACGACCCACCTTATGATCCCTTCGTGGGGGCGATCCAAACTCGGGGCATCGTCTGCAAGGTGTATCGCGCTGAAGACCAGTCATGAGGAGTGGAGTCATGGACAGCATTCTGGGTGTTGACTTGAAGAAATGCATGGGGTGCTATGCGTGTGAGATCGCTTGCAAAGGGATCCATGGCATCCCTCCGGAGAACGGTGGCTGGATCAAGGTCGTGCGGGCCGATGGGACGAGGGCGGAGTCAGAGGAGAGAGGTCACTACCTGCCGCTGGTGTGTGTGCACTGCGCATCACCGCCTTGTGTTGAAGCATGCCCTGAGGGAGCCATCAAGCAGCGGAAGGACGGCATAGTTCTCCTGAGCTCCGCCAGTTGCAGCGGATGCAGGATTTGCGTAGAGGTTTGCCCCTACGAGTCGATCTTCTTCGATGAGGAAGACGGTGTAGCATTCAAATGTGATCTGTGCGTGGAGCGGATTGACCAAGAGCTGTGGCCCAGCTGCGTCCAGCACTGTTTCGCTCAGGTCTTCTCCTTTGAGCCTGCTGTTTGATCTTGGGCAGGTGTCCGGGTGGGGGGAGCAGGCACGGTGGCGGAGCATGTCGAGTCTGACATGTCCGCAGAGGTTTGAAAAGCCTCACTAGATATAGTGTTGTTGGAGGCAGTTGACAACTATATGTGGGATCATAGCTAGCTCCCGGGGAGGCTGTATAAACAACTGCTTGACAAACTGATGAAAACGTGGTAAGATAGTAGTAGATTCTCCCGTGGGCGTGAGGGCTTCGTTCTCACCCCACTTTTGTATAGAGGGAGGGTTGTTTGGATGCCAACGTGCTATTCATCTCTCTGGGCAGGAGGAAGCTGGTTGACTCTCATACTCCACGTTATTGATGGCGAGCACTAGTATATGCTTTCTCCGTATCGCACAGAGGAGAGGTGAGGGTTCGAAATGAAAACGGTGTATTTCAGGGCGGAACTGCTGTTTCCTCACGATAGCGTTTCGGCTCTTATGGATGTGGGAGACGGGCAGTGGCAGAGCCTGGTGGGACGAATCGCCGATCTGCCGGAAACCGACGAGGACGCCCTGGCCTTTTCCCTAATGATGATCAGGCTGTGTGGCTGTCTGCGGTGCAACCCAGGCAGCTACAAGGCTTCCCTTGGTTGTTCGGCGTGCGGGAGACGCATGATTGGCATGAACAAGGAGTCTGACGAGTCCCTGATGGTGCACTTCCACAAGGCGAAAGATGATCTGCTGCGCTATCTTCGCACTGGGGAGGTGGTGGAGGAAGAGGGTATCTATCACTAGGGAGCCACTCCGTTGACACGGCCTCAGAGGAGCCGCCTGCTCAGGCAAACGGCTCCTTTTCTCTTCCACTCCTTTGGATATTCGGGCGTCTTGATTGCCCGGAACAGATGCCCGTGCTAGGATTGGCGTGCGACGAGACATCCCAGGAGCGCCATATGGGCCATCCGCCGAAAGGTCAGTGTCAGGTATGTGGACGGTCGTCGCTGGTCGCGCACAACCTCGCTGCCTGCGTTGACTGCATTCGCCAGCACCCCGAACGGGTGATGCCTCACATCCGGGAGGTGCAGACGATGACCCGCAGGGAGTTCGGTTTGCCGACGGAGCCACCACGAGACGTGGGAGGAGTCGGGTGCCACCTCTGCGTCAACGAGTGTCAGATCGCCGAAGGCCAGCGAGGCTTCTGCGGGCTGTGTGCTAACAGGCAGGGCAAGCTGGTCCACCTGGCGGGCACTGCTGCCAAGGGCATCCTGCAATGGTATCATGATCCTCTCCCCACCAACTGCGTTGCGGCATGGGTTTGTGAAGGGAGCGAGAAGTACGGCTGCAACAACCTGGCGGTGTTCTATGGTGCTTGCACCTTCAACTGCCTCTTTTGCCAGAACTGGCATTATCGGCAGATGTCACACGAGGACAAGGGGATGACGGCCCAGGAGCTTGCCGCGAAAGCGAACCGGCGCACGTTCTGCGTCTGCTATTTCGGTGGTGACCCCTCGGCCCAGATGCTCCATGCTCTGGCTGCGTCGAAGATCCTGGTGGACCAAGGAGTTAGGGTCTGTTGGGAGACGAACGGCTCCATGCAGCCCAGGCTGCTGGAGAAAGCGGTGGAGCTGGCTTTGGAGACGGGTGGTTGCATCAAGTTCGATCTGAAGGTATACGACGATAGCCTGCATACAGCGCTGACCGGAGTGACCAACAAACGCACCCTAGAGAACTTCGCCCGCGCAGCGGCCCACACACGGCGACGTCAGGGGCCGCCACTGATCATAGCCAGTACTCTCCTGGTACCAGGCTACGTGGATGTCCAGGAAGTGGGCCGCCTCGCTGCTTTCATCGCCAACCTGGATCCCACCATTCCCTACTCCCTACTGGGGTTCCACCCACATTTCTTCATGCCAGATCTGCCGCGTACCTCGGTCCGGCATGCCGGCGAATGCGAAGAGGCCGCCAGGGAGGCGGGGCTGGCCAACGTACACGTCGGAAACCGTCACCTGCTTTCACGCGACTATTGACGGGCCTGACCCGAGCGCGCCAACACCTGCCGAACGATAAAGAAGCCGCTCGCTGCTAAGCGACGGCTCCTGTTGCTGAGTTCCTCTTGAAGACAGGCTGCGATGCAGATCAGACCCCGCCTAGATCCTCCTTGAAGAGCTCACGGAAATCCCCGTTGAAATCCCGCAGGAAGCGGTAGATGTCTAGGACATCGTCGGTGCTTATGCTGGGGATATCCCCTGCGCGCTCCAGTTCCTCGGGCGTCAACTCGGTCAGTATCTCAACTTGGTCGTGTTCCTTGATCACGGCCAGGATTATGGCCTGCGTGGCGCAGTGAGGGCAAGAGACCATGAGCATCCACACCTCCTCCTGCTGGCCGAGGATGGAGATATCGGTTTCGCTGTACTCGCCAGAGCAGACGACACATGTGATGTTGTCTATCAGCTGCCTGACGAACTCATATTCTGGAGAGTTCTTGTCAATCCTGCGCATTGCTATTCAGCCTCCTTCTCTCCAGCCTCCTCTTCCTTCTTGATCACTTCCACGACAATGGTGGGTGCCAAGTCGGAGAGCAGCTTGAAGGGAACTGAATATGTCCCCAACTCTCGAATTGGCTCCTCGAGTTCGATCTTGCGTCGATCAACGCTCTTCCCAATCTCGGTCTCCAGGGCATCGGCGATATCGCCGCTCGTGATTGAGCCGTAGAGCCGGTCTTTCTCTCCGGTCTTGGCGGTGAGCGTCAGAGTCACGCCTTCTAGCTGGGCAGCGAACTCCCTGGCCTCGGCCTCCAATTGTCGGTTACGTCTGGCTTCCGCTTGACTCTGTAGTTCGAGTTGTTTCAGAGCGCCTTTCGTCACCAGCGTCGCAAGCCCTTCTGGGACAAGATAGTTGCGCGCATACCCTGGTGCCACGTTGCGGAGCTCCCCGGCCCGACCTAGTCTAGGCACATCCTTCAGAAGAATCACTTCCATGGGGCCACCTCGGTGTCTGGTTATTGAGTAGTATTGTACTCGAAAACGGCACAAAGCTCAAATCGGGTGAGCACGAACGGCGAAAGTGGAGGGAGTGAGGCGTGGTATCCCTTGCTAAGGGCCTATGATATAATACTCGACGTGTGAGGATGTCTGGCGTGAAGTCCTTAGGTTGGGCAATTACTTCCTGGCTGGGGCGATGTTGCCGCAGGCCTGTCATCTTGCTCTTGGCGATTTCTGCGATCGGCTTCTTCTTGCGCACGGTGAGGCTCGACTTCCAGCCTCTTTGGTGGGATGAGGGTTGGAGTGTCTACTTCGCCACTGCTGATATCCCTACCATGATCGCCCGCACCGCAATCGATATCCATCCTCCCTTCTACTACGTGGTGCTCCATCTATGGACTCTGTTCCTTGGCTCAAGCGCTGTGTCAGTTCGGTTCTTCTCCGTGGCCATCGGTACTCTCTCCATCCCCATGATCTTTCTCGTGGGTCGCCGTCTGCTCGGTGTGCGGGTGGGCGTGATGGCCGCGCTGACGATGGCTCTGGCGCCCTTCCATGTTTACTATTCTCAGGAAGTGCGAATGTACGCCCTCGTCACGCTGCTGGTACTTGTGTCGGTCTACCTCTTTCTCGCACTGGCGGAGGGGAAAGAGGATGCCTCTTCCTCATGCCTTCAGTGGGTGCTCTACATCGTCGTCACATCAACGGCGATGTACACGCAGTACTACGCTGTGTTCGTCCCGGTCTTTCAAACCATCTTGGCGCTCCTATGGTTGAGGCAGCGCAGACGGTTCGTGGTCAACTGGCTGGGAGCACAGGTGGTTCTATTGCTGGTCTACCTACCCTGGTTGATGTACGCTGGGGGACAGCTCGCAGCGTATGTGGGCACCAAAATGGTGAAAGAGGGCGACGTCCCACTCGGTTTGTGGGCTTATTTCCAGCAGCATCTTCTCGCTTTCTCTGTGGGACATTTGAGCGAAAGCGGGGTCTTTCTGTCCTGGCTCTCAGTGGTCTTCATCTCGCTACTGGCGCTGGGCATCGTCGGGCACTTCCGATTCCGGGGAGTGCCCAACTCAGATCCGTCGCCAAGAACGTACGAGGTGGCCTTCTGCTTACTCTACCTCTTGATCCCTGTTTGTCTGGGCTATGCGGTGAACCTGCGCTATCCCTTCACGTCGCCGCGAATCCAGCGCCTATTCCTGTTCTCGGCCCCGGCCCTCTATCTGCTGGTGGCTCTGGGTCTGGCCTGGGCATGGGAACGATTTCACGCGGTATGGCCGGCCTGTGTGCTGCTGCTCGTCGTCAGCGCTCCACCTCTTGTCGACCTCTACACGGTGGAGCGCTATGTCGGGGAAGACTACCGGCTCCTCATAGAAAAGGTGCAAGCTCTTGCTCGTCCCGACGATGTGATCGTTGCTGTTCACCCTTGGCAAATCGGCTACTTCCACGCCTACTATCACGGCCAACTTCCTTCTCTCTATCTGACACCCAAAGAAGCCACTGACGTGACCAGCGAGAAATGGGCTGCTGATTCTGGGCTGATGGCCCAGGAGTTGGACGCCTTGTTGGCCCAGCACCGCTTCCTGTGGTTCCCCGCCCACCAAACTCTGGGCAGGGTCTTGGAGAGTGACGTGGAAGCATACCTGTCCGAGGCGCACTATCCCGTACTGGGCCAGTGGTTCAGTGAGAGCACGCGACTGAGTGGCCATACTGGTGGTGGTGAGCTTTCGTCGGCTGAGGGACCGACGAACTTCGGCGACAAGATATCCCTATTGCGTCATGGGTTGACCTCCACCCCGGTTGAGGCGGCGTGGGGCACAGTGTTGGCCGATCTACGCTGGAAGATAATGGGGGACCTGGATGGCAAATACCAGATATCCTTGCGGTTGGCTGATGCGGAAGGCCGCACGTGGGCAAGTCGAGACAGCGAGCCGGTAGGAGGCCTTCGTCCTTTCCACGATCAGGCGATGGGCAGCGAAATGGCGGACCACCAGGGACTGTTGATCCCGGCAGGCACACCTCCCGGCTCTTATGAGCTTCGGCTAGGCCTGTATCGTCTGGAGAACGGGAGATGGCTGGATATTCTCGACCCGAGTGGAGCGCCCACGGGTGTGGAGGCGGTTCTCGGTACAGTCGAGGTTCTTGCCTCCGGCTCTCCGCCCAGCGCGGCAGCCTTGTTTGTCGAGCACCCTCAACAGGCTGATTTCGCTTCTGGACTTCGTTTCCTGGGGTACTCCCTCAAGGGCGAGACCTTCAAGCCCGGCGATGCCTTGGAGATGACCCTCTTCTGGGAAGCTCTCGTGGACCTTGATGCCGACTACTATTCCTCCGTCCGCCTTGAGGATGGTCAAGGACGGATCTGGGCTGTTGAGGAAGCGCCGCCTGCCGGCGCAGCGTATCCCACCAGCCGGTGGACCAAGGGCCAACTGGCTCGAGGCATTCACAGCCTACTGATCCCTGCCACTGTACCTGGCGACGTCTACCGCATCAGCCTGAGCTTGCATAGCTCTGCCGACGGCCGCAGTGTACCTCTCCGCAGATGGGGCCTGGACTGGGGCGACAGGCATCTCCTGGGCACAGTGGAGGTGCGTGGCAGGCCCCATCGAACAGATCCGCCCGCGTCAATCGGGAATCCGATGACCCTGCGTCTCGGCGAGGTGGTGCGGTTCCTGGGGTACGATCTCGACAGGCAGGAGGTCCATCCCGGAGAGAGCTTGTATCTGACCCTGTACTGGCAGGCCCTGAATGAGATGGACACCTCCTACAGTGTGTTCAACCATCTCATTGATGGTGAGAATCGCATTTGGGGTCAGATAGACGGCATCCCCGGCGGTGGGACCTTGCCAACCAGTAGCTGGATAGAGGGCGAGTACGTGGTGGATGTACATGAGATCCCAGTCCGCGACGATGCTCTGCCCGGGTGGTATCTCATTGAGACAGGCATGTACGACCTGGCGACGATGCTCCGCCTTCCGGTTTTCGACGACCAAGGAACCGTGATCGGAGACAGGATCCTCCTTGAGGCTACTCCCATACGCATCCTGTGACTGACCGCCGGTGCTGAATCTCGGGAGCAGTGGTGGGCAACACGGCTTCATCCAACGGAGCAGCGTGAGGTTTCTCCCCAGTCTGGGCTGCCAAGAGGACGGCGGTTCCGCCACGGCGATCATCTCCCTTTCTTGCATCTGGACAACGGAGACGATTCCGTGGTGGTGGTGCGGACCGGCCACGTGAGGGCGCACCCTCGGCCTCTGTGCCGCACAACCGGTAGACGTCGGGATTGCGACACTCGTAGTCAGTGCGGCGTCTCGACACGAAGCAAGCATTGCGGTTTGCGGAGCAGGCTGCTATAATCGGGGCAGATCGATCGCCTACGGGCCGAGGAGGGAACATATTGAAGCGCTTCAGGGGCCGTCTCCCAGCCCCTGAGTCCCCCGTCCCATGGGGCATCACTGCTTTGGTCATCATCCTGCTGGTGGCCACCTTCTTCAGGACTCATCTCTTCGCGCAAGCACCTCCCGGGCTTCAGCACGACGAGATCTTCAAAGCGAATTTTGCCTTGGAAGTCCTGGATGGCGGGTGGCCGGTTTTCTTCGACCCCAATGGTGGGGAGGAGGCTCTGTTCCCCTACTTGGCCGCTCTCTCCATCTCCCTCTTCGGGCGGAACTTCTTCGCGCTGCGGTTTGTCTCTCTATGGTGTGGCATCTTGAGCATTGCGTTCAGCTACTCGCTGATCGGAGTGCTATTCGGGCGTCGAGTGGCCCTCCTGACCGCGGCAGGTTTGGCTGTCTCCTTCTGGCACATCTTCGACAGCCGAGTTGCGCTTCGCCCTATCACGCTGCTACTCATGGCGGTGGTCAGCTTCCTTCTCTTCTGGCTGGCTCTGAAGCGGGGCAGACTGGTGTGGTTTGTGCTGGCGGGCATCTCGATGGGCGCCAGCTTCTACACCTATACTTCTGGTTTCTTGGTCCCGTTGACCATAGTGCTGTTCATCCTGCTGTACCAGCTTCCTTTCCAAAGGGCCCTGCTGCTCAGGCGCTGGCGGGGTATTATGCTGGCCTTTGCACTAGCGCTCGTGGTGTTCACGCCCATGGCGTATCATATCTATAGCCAGCCTACGGCCTCAATGGCGCGAGCTCGCGACCTCAGCGATCACATCAACCTCTTCCTGGCTGGCGATCCAGGGCCTGTGATCAGGGACGTGTTGAATGCGTTGGGCATGTTTGGCCTGCGCGGTGATCCAGAGTGGCGCTACAACGTCGCCGGTAGACCGGTCTTCGATCTTCTCACCTTCGCACTCTTCTGCGCGGGATTGGTGATCTGCCTGGCTCGGATCAAGAGGCCGGAGTATGCTTTCTTGCTGGTCTGGCTCTGTGTCAACCTCGTCCCCAGCGCCGTCACTCGCCATAGCCCCTCTAGCCTGAGAGCCATCGGATCCCTCACCGCCGTGTATGCCTTGCCGTCTCTTACCATAGACTTCGCGTGGGACTGGGCGGCGAGCAAGTACGGCTCGCTGGGTAGGAGGGCTCTCTGCTCCAGTGTGGTGTTGCTGTTCGTCTTCACCGGACTCTTCGCCTATCGCGACTACTTCATGGTCTGGGCTGCGAACCCCGAGGTGCGGGATATCTACCGCGCCGACCTCAGCGCAGTGGCCAGGTACCTGGGTCAAACCGAGGATGAGGACGTCGTTTGCGTTTCTGCCACTTTCGCCGCGGATCTGGATCAGCAAGTATTGAACTTGATGATGGGTGAGCAGCGGTCTATGAGGTGGTTCGACGGGCAGCAGGCGCTGGTGTTCCCCGACGCTTCGTCGTCCGAAGCGGTGGTGTACATCTTCCCGGCGACTGGCCCTCTGCGGGATGATCTCATGAATCTCCACTTCGGGGATTTGCCGGTGACGGAGGCTGTTCTAGATCCCCAGGGAGAGCCAGCCTTCGTCGCCTATCGCGTGGGGCCTGAGGAGATGGCAAATGTCCGCTCCCTCCAGCCTCAACGTGGACTCTCCGTGAATCTAGAGGATCGCGTTGAGATGATCGGCTATGAAATGCCCGGAACGGTTGAGGCAGGGGGTGAGCTGCCTGTGCTGTTATACTGGCGGGTATCTCAACCGACCAGACCAGACTTGCGATACGCTTTCTTTGCTCACCTCGTAGACCTTCGCGGCTACGTCTGGGATCAGGTAGACACTCTGGGCTATCCCGTTTCTAGCTGGATAGAAGGGGATCTGGTAGTGCAGGCGTTTGACCTCTCGCTTCCCCCCGATATGCCGCCTCTCGACTATCAGGTGAAGATGGGCATGTATGATCTGTCGACAGGCGAGCGCCTCACTCCCGTAGTTGAAGGCGCTGTCCTGCTCGACGGTGTGGTCGTCTCTGAGCGTTTCCCGGTCACAAAGGCGGCCACTCCTCCCACCATTGAGGAGTTGGACATCCCGCGCAAGCGTGAAGCGAACTTCGATGACGAGCTCAATCTTCTGGGCTGTGATCTGGCGCCCCTTCAGGTTGGCCCCGGTGACCCCGTACACATCAGCCTCTATTGGCAGGCGTTGGCCAAACCGCAGTTCGACTACTTGATCTCTGTGCTGTTGACAGACAATGAGGGAAAGACGCTCGATGAACTCACGCGCCAGCCTCTTGATGGCTACTATCCTACCACCCAATGGGAGAAGGATGAGGTCGTCCGTGATCGTTTTGACCTATTCATCGACGCCTTTGTTCCCAGCGGCAGACACCGGCTCTGGGTCCGTGTATACGATCCGAACACGCAGACCTATCTTCCCCTTGTGGATTCCGAGGGGGATCGGGTTCGAGTTGGAAAGGTTCGTGTCGTCCGTGAGGATGGAGGGTAGTACCTCGCTCCCAAACAACGGAGACGGCAGGTCCTCTACCTCTTGACGAGGTGCGGGCGTATCGCTACGGCCAGGGCACTGGCGAGAGGTACGCAACGCGCTTGGGTCCAAGTGGGGCCCAGTGGACGTCTTGCTGAAGGCCAAGATGGCTGAGAATGCGAGAAGGCTGGACACTCTGAACAGGTATCTGAGAGAAATGGAGTCTTTCCTTGAGGAGGAGAAGGCTGCACTGGAGGCGCTGCGGCAGGCAAGGCAGGGGAAAGGAGCCGACCGTTCTGTCGCAGGATCTCCTTGTCGCGTCGTGCATTCCGACAACATCTGTGATGGTGGGACAGGGAAGTGATCTCCCAGCTCAAGCATAGAGGGCGCTCACTCGGCGAGCGTCTCACAGGGGTCGCGGCGCGGCTGGACTTTGGTCTGGTAGTTGTGATGCTGCTCCCGGTCTTTGCGATCCTCCCCCTGCTTCAGCCTGGCCTACCCAGAACCGCCGATGGTTTCCTCCATCTGCTGCGCGTGGTGGAAGTGGATCAGATCTGGGGTGATGGCGTCTACTATCCCCGCTGGGCGCCCGACATGGCCTTCGGGTATGGATACCCCATCTTCAACTACTTCGCCCCTTTGCTCTATCACATGACTGAGTTGGTGCACGTGATGGGCCTTGGTTATGAGAGCGCGTTCAAGCTGGTATTGGTGGGATGCCTCGTTCTCGGTGGCTGGGGCACCTACGCTCTCACCAAGGATATCCTGGGCGCCAAATCCGCAGTATTGGCTGCAGCAGCCTACGTCTACGCCCCCTTCATGCTCAGAGAGATCTATCTCAGAGGGGGGTATGCGCAGTTCTTGGCCATGTCTCTAATGCCTGCCGCTCTTTGGTCCTTCCATCGCCTCATAACCAGGGATAACCCCCTGTATCTGGCGACCAGCCCTCTGCTATGTGGAGCTGTGATCATCAGCCACAACATCAGCGGCATGGTTTTCTTCCCCTTCTTAGTCCTCTTCGCCGCTTGGAGCGTTTGGTCCTGGCGCAGATGGGACAAGATCGGACTTGCCATTCTGGCCCTCATCCTCTCCCTGGCCTTGGCGTCGTTTTTTCTCATCCCCGCGTTGGTGGAGAAGCCGTTGGTGAAACTGGATAGGCTGACGGAGAACTACTTCGACTTCCGCGGACATTTCTTGACTCCCGGGGAACTCCTCTCCCCATCAGTGGTGCCCGATAGTTCCTCACTCAATCCCACATGGTTGCTTAACCTTGGAACAGCACAGGTGATCTTGGCGACCATCGGCTTGCTGGCCACAATCATTGGACCTCTTGCGCGCCGACAGAGAATACTAACTGTGTTCTTCTTGATGATGCTCCTCGTTTCCATGTTTATGACCTTGTCTGCCTCAACGCCGGTATGGGAACGGGTGCCGCTTCTGGCCTTCGCGGAGTTTCCTTGGCGATTCCTGGGCACAGCCGTACTGGCCAGTTCGTTTCTTGCTGGTGTGAGTGTGCACTTATGGTCCAGATTGCCCTGGCGCCATTCCAATATTGCCTTCCTGACACTTGCCTTAATCTTCACCATGGTGACCGGTTTTGTTCACCTTTACCTCCAGTGGCCTCCCTGGAGACAGGAGCGACTGTCTGCCAAAAGTGTGGTGCTCCATGAGGTGAGGACGGGGATTCTTGGGACCACAAGTGCCAGCGAGTGCCTTCCCATTTGGGTCCTGGAAGAGCCTCTTGACTCTCCTTTGGTGCCTCAATATCTCTCTTCCAGCCCGATCTCCAAGCTGGATGCTCAGAGCTTGCCGGGCTACGCCCATGCTGAGCTCATCTCGCATACGGTAGTCTCTGATGAGTATCATATAGTCACGTCCGAGCCCTTCACGGTTCAGTTCAATACCATCCATTTTCCTGGCTGGCAGGCCTTTGTGGACGGAGATCCCGTGCCCACAACCCCCTCCTATCCCCGTGGTCTGATCACCTTTGACGTCCCGGCCGGCGAGCATAGGGTGTCCGTGCGCTTCGGCGACACGCCTGTTAGGACCTTGGCCAACACCATATCGGGGCTAGGGCTGCTTTTGATGATCGGTGCTACCCTTTTCCTCTGCCTGAAACGGAGGGGACATGCTAGCGTGTCTCCCCAGGAGGCGGAGGGAAACCGCCTTCCCTTCGCCCAGGCTTGCCTCTTGGCATTGGCCCTCCTGGCCTTGCTGCTGCTCAAGTTAGGCTTCATTGATACGTACACCACGTGGTTCCGTAGGAGATCCCCTCCCGGACAGGTGCTGGGGGTGCAGCACCCCAGCCAGATCAACCTCGGCGATGAGGTGCTGTTGCTGGGGTACGACATAAGCAGCGAGAGCGTGATGCCTGGGGATGCCTTGGCTCTGACCTTATATTGGGAAGCTCAGCGCAGGTTGCAGGAGAATTACAGCGTTTTCGTACATCTTGATGATCTCCGCGCCAACTACATCTCTTGGGCCTTGTCTGAGAAGATGAATCCAATGAACACGCCCACGTCCACTTGGACACCGGGATTCTATGCGCCTGACCGCCATATGTTGGACATATCACAGGAGACCCCCCCTGGGCTGTACGTGCTGCGCGCCGGATTATACCGCCGGGATAGCGGGGAGCGATTGGCAGTTCTGGACGGAGAGGGAAATGTGGTTTCCGATAGTCTCGAACTGGCCAGGGTTCGTGTGCGGCGAAGAACGCCCCTGAACCTGTCAGATGTGACGATGGTGGGGCCTTTCGCCTTTGGGGAGCAAATCCGACTGCTGGGCTATAGACTTGAGGAGAACAGCACCACGCCTGGTGACTACTTCAGCCTGGTTCTGTACTGGGAGGCCCTGGCCGAGATGAGCGAAAGCTACACGGTCTTTGTCCACCTCAGGGATGACAGCGGGCAGACATGGGCACAAGCCGATGGTCTTCCAGTCAACGGCACGTATCCGACCTGGGCCTGGCTACGAGGCGAGACCGTGGAAGACGAGCATTTGGTGCTGTTGGACAAGACGGTGCCGCCGGGCACATATCGCCTAGCGGTCGGCATCTATGAACTGGACACCCTCAAGCGACTGGGAGTGACTGGTCCCGCAGGTGAGCTATTGGGCAACGACGTACTTCTTCAAGCAGCCTTCGAGGTGTTGATCCCCTAGGTCTGCCGCTCGATGATTCGGGTAGATGGAGCTCTTGGAGACGGTAGCGGGTTCAGACGGCATGCACGACGGCATACACCGGGGTGATCCACTCCATGTAGTCTTCCCTCTCACCACGGGCGATGCTGAAATACAGGTCTCGCAACTGTGTTACGATGGGGCCGATCTTACCGGTTTGCACCGGGCGATGGTCGATCTCGGTGATGGCTACTATCTGCACCCCCGTGCCGCAGAAGAAGGCTTCCTCCGCCACGTATAGCTCTGTGCGGTCTATGGGCCGCTCTATCGTTTCTATCGCGAGTTCCTTCCCAGCGAGCTCGATGAGTGTCGACCTGGTTATCCCCTCCAGGATGTCGTCTGTGACTGGCGAGGTAATCAGCTTGCCGTCCCTGACGATGAAGAGGTTCTCCGCGCTCCCCTCGGAGACGTGTCCCTCTTGAGTGAGCACGATCGCTTCGTCGAACCCGTTCATCACCGCATCGGTTTTGATCAAGGCGGAGTTGATGTAGGCTCCCGTGATTTTCGCGCGTGCAGGAACTGCATTGTCGTTGATGCGGCGCCAGGAGGAAACCCCCACCTTGGCCCCTTCTTCTTTCTCTATGTACTTGCCGAATGGGGTGGCGAAGAGGGCGAATTGATCCTCCAGATCGTGCAACCTGACACCTATGCCGGTGTCGGCCTTGTAGGCGAGAGGGCGGATGTAGGTGTCCTCGCGGAAACCCTCCTTCCTCAGCAACTCTAAGGTCGCGCTACACAGCTCGTCGACGCCGTACGGGAGGGAGATGAAGAGGATGTGACAAGAGCGCAAAAAACGATCATAGTGCTCTCTGAGCTTGAATACGTAGAGTTGCTCCTCAGCTCGGTTCCAGTACGCCCTGATGCCCTCGAAGCACCCCGTGCCGTAGTTGAAGGCGTGGGTCATGATGCTGATCTTTGCCTCATCTATGGGCACGATTCTGCCCTCGAAAAAGGCGTATTTGGTGGTCATCGCTCCTTTCCTCCTTCTCCCCGTCAGGGGAGCATAGATGTTGTGCTTTCGTCGATCTGCAAGACCCGTTCAGGATGAGGGCCTGATCGCCTACGTTTGGGGAAAGCAGTGAGACTGCTGCTAGGCACGAGTGCTTGCAAGCGCTCGCGTTCTCATCCTACCAGCTCGGTGACCTCTTTCAAAGAGCGACGGTTCGTCCGAGGCGGGAGAGGGCCAGCCGGGTAGCCCAAGGGAATGATGGCCACGGGCCGTAGACGGGATGGTAGGTCCAATGCGCGGGAGGCTTCCTCCTCATCAAAGGCCCCTACCCAACAGGCGGCCAGGTCGGATGCCACAGCCGCCAGGAGTATATGCTCTGTGGCCGCAGCGGTGTCCTGGACTGAATAGAGGTGTCGCCCTCGGTCCCCGTACCTCCTCGCCGATCGCTCTGGCTCAGCACAGACCACGATCACTACGGGCGCCTCGGCGAGGAACCGCTGGTTCAGGGCCGCGCTCGCCAGGGCTCTCTTGACATCTTCGTTCCGCACGACGAAGAAGAACCAGGGTTGGCAGTTTCCCGCCGATGGCGCGTGGATGGCCGCCTGTAGCACCCTGGTGACCATCTCCGGGGGCACGTCACGATTCTGGTCAAAAGAACGAACACTATGTCTTCGCTTCACTACATTCCAGAAGTCCATCGCCGCCTTCCGATGCTGCGTGTCCTTTCACCCGTGGCTTTCGCTTCGTGCGGAGCTGACCTGTTTGCTCAAGTCCCAACCTCTCAGTTCCTCGATGAAGCCCTCGTCCGTCATGTCCAGGTGGATGGGGGTAATGGATACCCGGTCGCGAGCCAAGGCCCAGATGTCGGTGCCTTCATCTTCAGCGAAGCCGGTGGGCCAATCTCCACCGATCCAGTAGTATTCTCGCCCTCTTGGATCCTGGCGCTTCACGAGTTTGTCCCGATAGAGGCGCCGGCCCAGCCTGGTGATCTCAACGCCCTCGATCTCGCCTGCAGGCACACTGGGCACGTTGACGTTGAGAAGAACGTTTCGTGGCAGTCCATGGCATAGGACCTCGTTTGCCAGGTAGGCTACAAACTGGGCGGCGTAGGTGAAGTCCGCATTCTCATAGGTGTCCAGCGACGCCGCCAAAGAGGGTATGCCAGAGACAGTGCCTTCGAAGGCCGCTGCAAGGGTGCTAGAGTACGTGATGTCGTGCCCTACGTTGGGTCCGAAGTTGATGCCGGACACGACGAGGTCGGGCAGTTGCGGCAGGAAGCCCAGAACCGCGAGGGCTATGCAGTCAGAAGGGGCGCCGCTGCTGACATAGGCCCGGGAGCCATCTGGAAGTTCAACCTGACTTATGCGCAAGGGCTTGTGCATGGTCTTGGCGTGACCGGAAGCGGTCCACTCGCGATCGGGAGCTATGACGGTGACCTCCCCCACCCCATCGAGAGCCTGCTTCAGATGCAGAAGGCCGGGAGAGTTGATACCGTCATCGTTGCTGACCAAGATCCTCGTCAAGCCGTTGCTCCCAGTTCGTCTTCACGTCGAACGAAGGCCCAGCGCTCCTCTGTCCAGACATCCCAACTCGTCTCTTCTGTTTCTTCCTCCTGCTTGTGAATAATGTGGATCAGGACTTCCTCGCTCTCCATGCGATTCCCCGCCGCATCTACTGCCACCACGTGGATCTTGTGAGGAACCGTTATGCTGTTCGTGATGGTGATGGGCGAAGTTTCGGTGACGGTTTTCCGCAGCGCAGCGTCCTCCTCCACCGTGGTGGTCATGACTATGGTCCACCTTTGGTTGAAAGGGCTCACCGTGTCGTAGGTGAGGAGTTCGTCGTCCAGATAGAACTCGACGCGATCCATGGAGAAGTTGTCCGTCGTCTGGGCTTGGATGCTGACCCACTCATCGTCCTCCATCACGTAGAGTTGCTCTGTGATGGGATACGTGATCTCGACCGTGGGTGAGATATTGTCTACCGTGACCTGGATGGTGGCCTGACGGTAGTAGCTGTTCCAATCCACCGCCGACAGTTGCAGGGTGTAGAGGCCATCCAACTGCCTGACATCCCACGTCTCAAGCAGTCCATTGTCCACCGTGTTATAGTGATCTTGCCCAATCTGGGTCCAGGACGAAGGATTGAGCCCCGGCCCGTACTGTAGTCGGTATAGCTGGACGTCGGGCCCGCGAGCGTTGCCCTGGACCTGAACTATGCCTCGTATGTAGCCATAGGGTCGGGGCTTGGTGATAGCGACATCGCCACTTGCCGGAGTGGGACCGTGGACATCGCAGTACTCGGTAGGCGGCTGGGCGACATCGTTCTCCCGTACCCAGTCGGCAGCCTCGGGAGGGTAGATCTCGAAAACCCTCTCCGTCACCTCGTCCAACGGACAGTAGACCGTAGCTAGCTTGCCCGTGGTGCGGCAGATGTGAAACATCTGGTGTATGTTATCATGGTCCGTGGGGACCGTGCCTGGTAGGAACACCTCTCTCACGGTACCGGAGCTGTGCTGCGTGGGCAACAGTCCGGAGGAGGCATCTACGACAGCCCACTCCAGTCCTGGAGGCTCAACGAAGGGAATGACTGGCTCGGATTCGAGGGCGGCCAGCATGAAGTCGTGCCATATGGGTGCTGCGCCTCGGGAGCCAGGAACGTCCTCCATGGCCTCATTATCGCTGTTGCCCACCCATACCCCGGTACACAGCTGGGGGGTGAACCCCATGGTCCAGGAATCCCGGAAGTCTTCCGTGGTCCCCGTCTTGGCCGCGACGGGCCGATCATTCCCCAACCAGAGCATACTTCGAGAGCCGAAGGCCGGGGTCCGAGCCACGTTGTCCGACAGCATGTGAGTGATGACATATGCAACCTGAGGGCTGATTACGTCCCTCAATTCCGGGCTGTGGTATTCCTCCAAGACCTGGCCGCTGGCATCCTCGACTCGCAGGATGGCCACTGGATCTAGCTCCCGGTATCCAGGCCTCAGTTTGTCCTCAGGCACAGGTTGTCCAGCCATGTAGCCCCCATTGGCGAGAACAGTGAAAGCATACGTCATGTCGACAAGCCTGACTTCTCCTCCCCCCAGTGTCAAACTCAAGCCGTAATAGTCCCGAGCGAGTGTGTTGATCCCCATGCGATGAGCCAGATCTATCACGTTTCTCACTCCGACCCAGCTCATGACCTTCACCGCGGCCACGTTAATGGAACGAGCGAGGGCTTGCCGGAGTCGCAAGGGGCCGTGGAAGTTCCGATTGTAGTTCTCCGGGGTGTAGGGGTGGGCGTAGTCCGGATCAGGGAACGTAGTGCGGACGTCCATGACCATGCTGGCTGGAGTATAGCCCTGTCGCAGGGCCTCGGTGTACGTGAACATCTTGAAGGAGGAGCCCGGTTGTCGCTCGGCCAGGGCTACGTTCACCTGTCCGTCTATCTCGCTGTCGAAGTAGTCCAGGCTACCTACCATGACTAGTATCTCCCCTGTGGCGGGCTTAACGGCCACAACAGAGGCGTTGGAAGCATTCCGTTCGTCCGCCTGGAGTCCAGCTATGTGTTGCCGAGCGATGTCTTCCGCCACCCGCTGCAAATCCAGATCCAGTGTGGTGTAGACCTTCAATCCTCCCTGATAGAGCAAGTCGGAGCCATATCGCTGCTCGAGCAATTGGCGCACATACATCACGAAGTGGGGTGCCTGGATGTCGAATCTCACGGGCGCGTAGCGCAGTGTCTCGGCCTTGGCGGCAACAATCTCGTCGTACGTGAGATATCCTTGTCGGAACATGGCATCCAGAACCAGGTGTTGACGGATCTTGGCCTCCTCGGGATTCACAAGAGGCGAATGGGTGGCAGGGGCGTTGGGCAGTACAGCCAACATGGCGCACTCGGCCAGGCTCAGGTCCTGCGCATGTTTTCCGTAGTAGGCCTGCGCAGCAGCCTCAACACCGTAGGCCATGTTCCCATAGAAGACCGTGTTGAGGTACCACTCGAGGATTTGATCCTTGCCGTAGCGTCGCGTGATTTCGACAGCTAGGATGGCTTCCCTGATCTTGCGGGAGAGGGTACGCTGAGTTCTCTCCTCAGGGGCGATGATCACGTTCTTGACTAGCAGCGTAGTTATGGAACTACCCCCCTCGAACCCTTGCCCAGTTACGTCTACGTAGAAGGCGCGAAGGATTCCACGGATGTTGATGCCGGGATTGGTGTAGAAGTCCTGGTCCTCGATGGCGATGGTGGCGTTTATCAAGTCATCGGGGATCTGATCCAAGGACACCACCGTGCGGTTTCCCCAGCGGGGGTCGAAAACCTCGTAGAGCAGCTTGGTGCCGGTGCGGTCGTATATCTTGGTGGTCTTGAAGCTCTCGGCGGTCCGAACTTCGATCATCTCCGGCGGGGGTACCTGCTGGGCGTAGTGGGCATACACGCCCGCCACCGATCCCAGGCCGGCGACCACTGAAAACACCAAGCTCAAGACAATCACCCCGAAGGCAGAGATGGTTATCTTGGGGAGTTGATTGTTGTTCCTGGCGAGGAGTCGGCGTTGTCTACGCCTGGCGATGATGAGTCTGATATTGGTGGTCATGGTCACTTGTCGGCGAAATCAATCTATTCTCATGGTAACAGATGGAGAGGGAAAGTGCAAGCACGCTATCGAACGGCTCTGCTAACTGGTCGTGTTCGCTGGTCTTTCCACGACCATGAAGTGTGAGAGGCCGAATATCCGCAGAGGCGTGCCTTCGAAGAAGTGTGTGATGCGGCGCAATGAAGCTCCCAGTCGGCTGTGGCGGCTGCAAATGCTGTCATAGCCGGGGTATATCTGGCAGTGAATGACCGTTTGCAGGTCAAGGTCAGAAAACAGCCGACGTAGGTCTTTGACGGTATACGTTCTGACGTGGGGGCAGAGATGTGCTCGCAGCGGATGTGGCAGATAACTGACCGCAGGGAAGTTGCCGAAGCGATATTCGCCGCGCCAATAGACACCGTGGGTTTCGAATGGATACAGCCGGTTGGGAGCGAAGATGACCATTCTGCCTCCCGGCCCAAGAAGCCGGTATGCCTCCCGCACTGACTGGGCGTCATCCTCTACGTGCTCCAGAACCTCGTGCAGCAGAACAACGTCAAAACAGCCATCGGCGAAGGGCAGTCTCTCGGCCGCAGCAACCAGGAGGTTGGGCAGCCTTCTGCCGCCGTCCATCACCCTCTCCACTTCGATGTCAATACCGTACACCCAGTCACTGAACTGGCGCAGCTTCTCGACATACGTGCCCAGTCCGCAGCCCACGTCCAGGATTCTCTTTCCGCTCAGGGGTGCGTACCTGTCTATGAGAGCCAGTCGTCGCTCTTGGCCAAAACGCCAGACGTAGCTGGGATGCCCTAAGATCGCCCCTCTGTTTGCGTGGACGCTCACTGAATCACCACCAGTTCTTGAAGTCGGCGCGGCTGGGATATGCAGCCAAGGGTAATCTTAGCAGAAAGTGGATGCTCTTGTCAACGGTGGTCAGGCGGGATACAATACCAGGTGCTGTGAACTGGTCGCAGTCAGCCGAATGAGGTGCTCATCCGACAACGGCGCAGATTGTGCTAACCGGCCTCGCTGTTGGGCGGGGAGACGTAGATTCTGTAGTGGGGGTAGGCGAGAATGGAACCGCGCAACTTGGTGATCGTCGGCTCTGGCCCGGCAGCTCTGACGGCAGCCATTTATGATGCTCGCGCCAACCTTTCCCCCTTGGTTATCACCGGCAAGGATCTGGGAGGGGCCATGGGGCTAACCGACCGGGTGGAGAACTACCCCGGCTTCCCC
>Ga0209979_1002155_pt1 | contig 19468 bp, 5 predicted proteins | sample AnhtaG_FD_183114 | JGI IMG/M metagenome (GOLD analysis project Ga0209979, IMG submission 183114) | Deep subsurface microbial communities from Anholt, Denmark to uncover new lineages of life (NeLLi) - Anholt_01485 metaG (SPAdes) (version 2) | ecosystem: Environmental > Aquatic > Marine > Oceanic >...
AGGAACAATCGGCCTGCTTGTTCAAAAGGCCAAACAGGACTCGAACTTAAGTCCGGCTATCTCTCCGGAAGGCGGAAATTGCGTAATCAAAGCAATTTTGCTAAATTCCGCAGTCAAGCTACCCTACTGGCACAAAGGCCTGCTACAAACCGACGATGACCACATCGCCCCTCTGGACTACATTCAGGGCGCTGGTATGTTAAACGCAGTCGGAGCTTACAACCATTTAATTGCAGGGCCAAATAAACCCGGTGACATTCCAACAACCGGCTGGGACTTAAACCACCTGGATAATACCCAGAGGCTGGAGAATGTGTACAAAATCACCATAGCGGAACCAGCCGATAAATTTATTACCACCACAGCCATCTGGAACAAACACTATAAAAACACATATCCTTTTGAATCCGCCCCTGAAAAAGACAGCAATCTCCGCCTCGAACTCTGGGCTGTTGACCCAGATAACTCCAGCAACGATTATCTGCTCGATTACAGCGACAGCAATGTTGACAATGTTGAGCACATTTACGTCCCCGCGGACCCCAACTATACCAACTACGAAATTGTTCTGTCCTTGAACGACACTGACGACCCAAGAGAAATTGCCCTAATCCAGCGCTACGGCCTGGCCTGGAACATCAGCGATAAACATGACAACGACAGTATCTTTTGGTATGACCTCAATGCCGATGGTATTGTTAACGAATCAGACTTTACTATTCTGCTCAATAACATCTTAAACAGCAAAAAATCACCGGAAAGTTACCTGCTCGGCGACATCAATGCCGATGGTGCAATCGACATCAACGATTTCAAAATCCTTATAGAGCACAATAATCGCCAGGCCGATTGGTACACAAAAGCAGAGCCGCGACCGTAAGGGAGTGGTAAAACAGTAGGTATTATTTCCAGGAGGATTAGCCAATCAACAAAATAATTCTAGTGAAGTATATTTATGCCCTTCTTTTTCTGGCGGCATTTTCCTCGACAGCTTTTTCTCAGGAGCCCTGGAAATTCATTGTTACCTGCGACAGCCGCGGTAACAACAATGGAATCAATCAGGTTGTCCTCAGCGAGCTTGTTACTGAGATTAAAAGCCAGGGTGTCGATTTTGTTATTTTTTCCGGCGACCTTGTCTCCGGCCACCGGGCAATCGGCACAGACGAATTCGAAGCTTATCTAAGAGCCTGGGTAGAAATAATGAAACCGGTTTACGATGCCGGTATCCCCGTCTATGTCTGCCGTGGCAATCACGAGCTTAGCGATGTATGGAGTGCTTATCCTCATCCCGGCACCAACCCCGACCCAAATGACAATAACATGTTACGCTGGCTTAACGTATTCGGCAGCGACTCGCATCCCCAGCAAAAGCTGCCCGACAACGGCCCTGCAAATGAGAAGTTTATGACGTATTCTGTTACGCACAAAAATGCCTTTATCGTCATGCTTGATGAATATGCCGGTATCAGGCACGACTTTCACCATAAGGTCAACCAGGAGTGGCTGGATGACCAATTGGCGGTAAATACCAAACCGCATATCTTCATCGCCGGCCACGAACAGGCTTTTAGAACTCGGCATTACGATTGCCTCGATTACAATCCTGCCCAGCGCGATGCGTTTTGGGACAGTATCAAAAACGCCGGCGGACGAACTTATTTTTGCGGCCACGACCATTTCTACGACCACGCACGCATCGATGACGGCGATGATAACCCGAACAACGACATTCACCAATACGTCATTGGAACCGCAGGAGCGCCGCCCTATACCTGGTCACCGCCCTATGAAGGCAATAACACCGACTATACGATAGAGCAATGGCACCACGCCGAAAAGTTCGGCTATGTCCTGGTTGAGATTGATGAGCTTGATGTAACTCTGACCTGGATGGAACGCCAAACCAACGACTTAAATGCTCCGGGCATATATGAACCTAATGAAGCATGGAGTTATACCGTTACTCCGAAACCAATTGTGCTTTCGCCAAACGGCGGCGAGAACCTTGTAGCAGCAGACACATACACAATCACCTGGAAAATAATCGAAGGTACTCAAACAGACAATGTAATAATCGACTATTCCCTCGACAATGGTCAAACCTGGCAGGAGATAGGTCAATCGCCGAATACCGGCTGGTACGAGTGGAATACAATTCCGCTAATAAATTCAAAGGAGTGTCTGATTCGTATTAGTGATTTAGATAATAAGCTCTTCAGTGACACAAGTGATGAGGTATTCACAATATCTCAATGCCGCATAAAACTCAAAGCCGACCTTAATGGCGATTGCTACGTTGACATTCTGGATTTTATAATATTAGCCGACGACTGGCTCAAATGTGCAAACCCATTCGACCCTTCCTGCAATGAGCAGCAATAGGCTCTACTAATTTCGCCCTGAAATCTACACGGGATAAGTCATCTGACTATTACACTAAAAATTTTATGGTTCTTCTCCAAAAAAGTTGGTTGAAAAACAGCCTCTACTGAGGCTGGGATTTATCGCTTTGGAGGCGACAGCATAATCATAAGTGGGCATCTCTCAAAGAGATACCGCCCGGAGTTTATCCCTGCAAAAGCAGGGGCTGTATGCCGCCATAGTGGCGCTCGCCTCGCTTCGGCGCGTTGCCCTATCCTCCACCATGGCAGACAAATTATACCAAGGTATGCTGTTGCCCACAAAGTAACCGTTCACGGGGTTAAACCGGCGTTTGTGGTTCATTATGGCTGATTTTTATCTACCAAGAGGTAACTTTTTGGGGATTTTTTGACGAAATAGTCAATCAAATCCTCCATATCAGCTTGAAATCGACATATTACCCCGTGAACGGTTACCCCACAAAGCGTTAAATCCAAGGACGTTAGGCCGATTTTTCAGTCTATGGTCACCAACTTTTTGGGATTAGAGCCAATTTTATAAGCTGCAACTCTTGCGAAGCGGCAAATCTGTGGAATCCGTGGTTAAATCTGTGGAATCCGTGGTTAAAAAATCTTCTTTCAATTACCCGCCATTTCTGATAAAAGTGCAAAACGCAATACGATTGTAATACTCTGTAATATCTACTTTGACCGGGTGGCAGCCTCAAGCGCAGCTTGGGGATGGCTCGGAGCTTGTAGCTTGTAGGATGGGTTTTAGCTCATCAAGAGATTGCTATGAAATTGATTGTAAGAAAATCACGGTTAAAAGGAACGGTGGTAATTCCAGGCTCCAAATCGCACACTATTCGTGCGGTCGCAATCGCCTCATTAGCCGCCGGCCAAAGCCTCATTCGCAATCCACTGGACTCAAGCGACACGCAGGCAGCGGTGGCCTGCTACCGAGCGTTAGGCGCTGAGATTGACACATCCGACCCTAAGCTCTGGAAGATAACCGGTACAGGCGGCGAAATTACAGCTCCATCTAAAATTATGGACGTCGGCAATTCCGGCACAACGCTGCGTATTGCAATGGGCTCGGCTGCTCTGGCCCAGGCCGGCCAGACCACAACTTTCACCGGCGATGAGCAAATTCAAACCCGCCCTGTCAGGCCGCTAATGGACGCCCTCAATAATCTTGGTGTCAAATGCACCAGCCTTAAAAACAATGGCAAAGTCCCAGTTGAAGTAACCGGAAAACTAACAGGCGGAAAAACCACCATCGCCGCAACCACCAGTCAATACCTGTCCAGCCTGCTCTTATGCGCACCACTGGCCTCCAAAGATACCCAGATAGACGTTATTCTGCTCAACGAGCCGGGTTATGTGCAGATGACACTCGACTGGCTCGATAAACAGCAGATAGAATACGAAATCACAGATTTACACGGATTCGCCACAGACTTCACAGATTTAATCTGTGGAAATCGCCGTAAGGAAAAGGAATCTGAGTTAATCTGTGTATTCAAAATCAAAGGCAATCAAAGCTACAAGCCCTTCGATGCCACAATCCCCGCCGACTTTTCCAGTGCCACGTTTTTTCTCTGCGCCGCTGCTATGTCCGCAGAGGAAGTAACCCTGCTTGGATTGGATTTCGCAGATAGTCAGCCGGACAAAGCAGTTGTCGATTACCTAAAGGCGATGGGGGCCGATATTAGTATTGGCCCAAATTCAGTAACCGTTAAAGCTGCAAACCTCAAAGGCGCCGAGCTTGATATGAATAAAACTCCCGATGCACTGCCCGCTATGGCTGTTACCGCCGCTTTTGCCGAAGGGACAACCAAACTGCTGAACGTTCCCCAGGCACGAAGCAAAGAGACCGACCGAATCAAATGTATGGCCGATGAGCTGAAAAAAATGGACGTGGACGTTGAAGAATTACCCGACGGCCTTATAATATCCGGCAGCAGGCCCAAACCCGCTGAACTGCACGGCTGGGCCGACCACCGAATCGTGATGGCTTTGTCCTTAGCTGGCTTAAACCTCGATGGTCAATGCACCATTGATACCGCTGAGGCAATCAGCGTTACGTTTCCCAATTACGTCGAGCTTATGCAAAGCTTGGGCGCGGACTTGGAACTGGTAAGTGGCTAAAGTTTGGAGTGCCTAAGATGAGAAGTGGCCCCAAAACAGAAGGTTTGAATCTATAGTCAAACAGGACATTGGTCCTTCGCAGCAGCGCCGCTACGGAGAATGGGAAGGATGTTAAAATATGGGCAGTAAAGTAAATCTTACAATCAAACTTGCGGTCTCGTTATTCTTGGTTGGCTTTGTAGCTCCCGCTGCGGCAGGAAAAATCATTTTATTCATGCAAGCGCCCATAGTGTTTGGGCAAACCACGGGACTAAACAATCTCGAAATTCTGACACAGGGATATCCCCGGTCTTTTTTATTCTGGGCAAAAACACGTGGACTTATTCAGAAGGGTCTGACGGATACCGAATTGGAAAAAGCATTTCAATATTTTCAGGGCGTGATGAGTCCGAGTGAATATTTTTCTCATTTCATTCGTTATAAGCAGGCCCATCCAGAGAAACTTGTATTTTTGTTCACGCAGGGGTATGTATTTAGTGAAAAGCAAACCCAGTTCGACCCAATTGACCGATCCAAGTTCTTTGCCGGGCATTGGGTTTATTTCCAGGGCTGTAAAATTAGTCAGTATGTACCTGCTGAATTTGGTGAGACGGAAATCCATGTGGAAAGCCCTTATTTGTTCAAGCTCGCAAAAGCCTTCAATAAAAAGATCTGTCCGGATGATATTGGCTTATGTTTGCTGGATACGGATGGAAAGCCCAACTGGAACCATAGTGAACAGGTGCAATTGATTTCTGTGGACCCTGCCAGAAAGACCATTCGGGTGAAACGCGGGTGTTTTAGTACCAAACCCATGGCCTTCCCAGCCAATCATTCCTGGGCAGCAGCCCATGCAAGCCAGCCCTGGGGATACCAAGGCGGTGTTTCGTGGGTTGCAAATTATTCGCCGCTCTGTCCCAAAGACGCACAAGGCAGAACCGCGGCCGATATTCTGCTTGATGAATTCTCCACGCTGTTGTTGCCAGGTGGACAACTGGAAAACTATGACGGCCTGGAATTTGATGTTTTACACTTCAGACCGGAGCACGCTATCGGCAATCGTGGACGCACAGTGGACACTGACGGCGACGGGAAAGGCGACGGAGGGTATCACCATGGTGTCAACAAGTTCGGCATTGGCGTTTATCACTTTGCCGAACTGCTGCGGAAAAAACTTGGTAGCAACCGGCTAATGATGGGCGATTGCAGCCCTTCTGCTTATCATCAGCGATGTTACAGCGTACTTAATGGCATTGAAAGTGAGTGGTGGCCTCAGTGGGGAGATAACGACATTACGTACTGGTCCAGTGGACTCAATGTCCATTTTTTCTGGAAAGAAAATTCTCAAAAACCGTACTTCAGTTACATTAACCACAAGGTCGCAGGACATGACTACAGAAAATTTCTGAATACTCCGTTCAACATTCATCGACTTGTCCTTGCGGCAGCACAATTCGTGGATGCAGCCATCACTTCATTCTTTACTCCCAAACCCGAACCGGGAGAGACAGTTGGCATCTGGGATGAGATATGTATGGGAACCGGACGCAAGATAGGCTGGCTGGGGCAGCCTTTAGCCCCTCCCATTCGGATAGCAATGCAGACGAAGGATGTACTGAATGGAGAAGGAAAGACGATGTCCTCTTCTTTTGTACAGCGTTTCAAGAGCAGCAGTGCCTCGTTTCAAGTCAAAGGCAAGGCATTGCGGGTAACACTGAAAAATAGCAAGGTTGAACGTTTTTTCTTTTCTCTTTGTAATATCCCATGTCAAGGGCCTGATCTTTTTGTTCGTTTTAAGATTAAAGCCGAGGCCTTACCGGAATATCCTGAACAAGTGCCCCGACAGGTAAAAGTGATTCCGCTTCCGGCGGAGAAACCTGTTCTGGTTACGTTTGCGAATACTCGCTGGTTTGAAGCTACTTTTTATTATCGAGGGATTCCTAGGGAAAAAGTCGATCTTAAGTTTGAAGTGGAGGGAGGAAGACCTCTCTGGCTTTCCGATATCAGTGTGCATACACATGCCGATGCCATATATCGCGAATTTGAGAAAGGAATTGTGCTGGCCAATCCCGGCGACCATCCCTATACGTTTCATCTAAATCAAATTTCACCCCAGAAACGTTATCGGCGACTGCAAGGATCCTCCCGACAAGATCCCAAAACCAATGATGGTTCCAATGTTGGCGATACAGTTACACTGGGGCCACGGGATGGGCTTTTTCTGGTCTTAAGGTAGTTTTAGTCTAAGTATAGACCTCGCTTTTGTAGGGAAGATACTAACATGAAGAAGATAAAAAAGTTACTCAATCGTTGGCAGTTCTTCCGACGGACGGCTGTCCTTGCACGTAGTGTGATTTGGAATATTTTTCCTGGATATATCTCGTAGCTATGAGTTCGATATTCCTGGATATCTCCAATGACTGTAGTTCACTTTAGGCACTTTAGCTCACTTTAGAAAATTTAGCTCACTTTTCAAGGAGACCAAAAAATGATTGGCTGTCACATAGGACGTTGTTTTCAGGTAACGATAGCCGGCGGCTCTTATCAGGAAGGCCTGACATCCGTCATCCAGGGTGTTCCGCCGGGTATGTTAATGACCGAACAGGAAATCTACGGCGACCTCCTTCTTAGAAAGCCCGGCGCCGACGAATTGAGCAGCCCGCGAAAAGAGCCTGACCTTCCGATTATCTATTCCGGCATAAATGTAGCCGACACCATTCAGGACGCCGGAAATAAAAATCACACCAACGGCACACCACTGGCGATTCTAATTCCAAACCTGGACCGCCATTTCATTCACATCAAGCAATACCAGGACACGAATCGCACACCCCGACCGGGCCATGCATCCTACGCTTCTTTCATAAAGTACGGCCCGGATGATGATGCCATCGGCGCCGGCATTTTCAGCGGACGCTACACCTCGACCATCGTAGCTGCCGGATACGTCGCCAAAAAAGTCCTGAAGAAATGTGGTATCGAAGTGTTTTCTTATGTCAAAGAAATCGCCGGCGTCCGATGCCCCGATATCGCCACCGACAAGACCTTTAAGTACACCAACGATTACAAAAAAATGCGACACGACCTCGACCCGTTTTATCAGGAGATTTACGTCAAAGGCCGTATAAATATGGATATGAGATTTCTGGAAAAAACCGGAATATTAGCCCGGATCGAACAGGAAATTGACGCTATCCGCGATAAGGCTCCCAAGCCCTCTGCCGCTGCGATTCGGGATAAATACGACGTGCATCCGGTACTGAACTGTCCCGACATCGATACCGCACAGGCTATGGTCGATACCTGTAATCGCATTGCCGCCACAGGTGACTCGGTCGGCGGTGTAATTGAAGTGGTTGTAACCGGTGTTCCAACCGGCCTCGGTGAGCCGGTCTTCTATAAACTCGATGGCGAATTGGGCAAAATGCTCGGTATCGGTGCCGTCAAAGGTGTCGAGGTCGGTGCCGGCTTTGCTGTCAAAGATATGACCGGCTTCGAGAACAACGACCAGATGCGCGCTGAAAATGGCAAAGTTATTTTCGAGGCGAATAACGCCGGCGGTATTACAGGCGGCCTTTCTACCGGCCAACCAATCGTTGTCAGACTTACAATCAAGCCTACACCCACCATTGACAAACCACAGAAGACAATTGACAAATATACCCTCGAGAACAAGGATCTGGCTGCTATCACCAGACGCGACCCAACAATTGTGGCTCGAATATGGCCCGTGGCAGAGAATTACACGGCAATGGTGATACTTGACCACCTTTTCGCGCACTATGGCTACCAGACGCTAAAGACCAAATGAAGATGTCCACTCGCTCCAGCTCCAGAGGCTTGTCAGCGCGCGGCTCGTTCATTTCTATGGTGGGTCGGCCCTTTCTTCAGTTGACCAGGCGGTCTCGTTGTGGTACAGATCGCGTGCCTTGACATGGAAACGGTGCCCTTGTCCGCTTCTTCCTAATAAGACGGTGTATGTGGGGACCTGCCCCGCTGGGAATGTAAGCCAGCCGCTGCTGAAGCGAGGATCGGTCGTGCACTCGAACATATACTCCACGACGCCGCTCGCATCTGTGGCCTCTATAGATCTCATTTCCGCCCAGTAATCCCAAATGCCGGCGCCGAGATTGATTTCACGAGGCGTACCATCGAAGCCATTCGGATCGTCGACCGGGTCCCACTCCATCGGATCCGGCGCCGGAGCAGTTATATCCGGAGGTATAGAAGTAGTAACATAAACTGTCTCTGACCAGCCGGTCTCGTTCTGGGCGGGGGATTTGTCCCTGGCCTTGACCCTGTAAGAGTATTCTGTGTTGGGGTCAAGGTCTAAGTCTGTATAATTCGGGTCATCCTGCCAGCCGCTGTCATGTCCGTCGCCGGATGTGTTCTCGAAATAGTACTCTACGTCGCTATCATCGTAGGCGGTCGTGGCTAACATAGCAACTGAATTCGCCGAAAGTGCATAAGGCTCAAGGGCCCAGATCGGAGCAGGCGCCGGTGGTGTAGTGTCTGCTCCGCCGGCATAGCGGATCGGCGACCACTCTGTTTTGTTGCCCGGCTCACCTGTTCCATCGTCCGGAATCCATTTGACACCATCGCGGGCTCTTACCCTGTAGCTATATTCAGCACCGTAGGACAAACCTGTATCTGTATATGTCCGGCTTTCCTGCCAGCCGCTGTCATGGCAATCGCCAAAGACGCATTCGAAGTAGTATTCCACATCCCAGCCCCAATAATCAGAAGCAGTCTCAGCAATCATGCTAATTGATGTCCCTGAGACTTCATAAGGCTCTGTCTCCCACTGACTTGGGTCAGGAACCGGAGCACTGGTATCTTCGACGAGCCAGCAGTCAGCCAAGAAAGCTATATCTTTGAAGTCAACACGCGTATCTAATGTAATGTCCGCGCCCTGGCACCAGTTATTTGTCTCGGAACAACCCTCATTAAGCCATCTGTCAGCAAATACTGCAAAGTCATGGAAGTTAATAAAGCCATCATAAACCAGGTCGCAGAATCTGCACGGTTCTGCCATCGGATAATGGAAGCCCATATCCACTATACTTGCATCAGCTACTTCGTCGGTACGGGTTGTGTATCCTATCAAACCAATAAGACCTGCAGAATCACTGCCGGAATCGACACAAGGACTGTTGCTCGACTGACCGGAATTAGTCTGACTGAGATAGTAGTCACCGAACGGTCCGGTTGTGAACAGCGGGTCTTCGTCAATATTGCCATCACCCCACTCGAGCATGCGCGTGCAGTTCTCATCAACCCATATACCACTTTGTAAGGCCTTAATGTTGCTATAAGAAACGGAAAGCGTTGCGCATCTTGGATCAAGCTCGAAGCCCGACCCCACTGCCAGCTCATCTCCTTTCAATGCATAGTTGTCCCAGAAGATGCTGTCGGTAACCACAGAGCTGCTCTCATAGGAGCCGTAGAAGCCACCGCCGAAACCGGTGTTGTTGGGTTCTCCGAAGGTACCTGCAGCAGCGTTGTGCACAAACGTGCAATTTGAGATAATCGGGTCAGCATACCAATTGGCAGAGACACCGCCGCCGTCTCTGCCGGCGAAATTGTCGGTGAACAGACAGTTTGCGATTATTCTCGGCTCTGACGCATCACCGGCTAAATACACACCGCCGCCGGAAGCAAAGGCCGTATTATACTGCATTTGACAATCAGTAATGTCTATCGGTATTGAAGAACAATATATAGCCCCGCCTTCACCGCCAGGAGCAGTTGCCTGATTACGCGTGAATTCGCATCCACGTATAGTCGAAGCCAAACTCTCAATGCCATATATTCCGCCGCCCTTGAACGCTGAGTTCTCGATGAAATTGGAGTCGGTTACCATCGTCTCGGTCCCGTCCCAGTACAAACCACCGCCCAGGGTTGCGAAATTGTCGGCGAAGTTACAATCGGAAACTAACATTGAGTCAACATCTATGGTGCAGATTCCACCGCCGTAACTAATATAAGGACTCAAACGATAAGCCGGTAGAGCCGGATCGTTCGGGTCGTTGACATCTTGGGCAGAGTTGCCGGTTATATCGCAGCCGATGAACACCGGTAACGAGCCGCTCTCACAGAATACACCGGCCCCATAGCTCGGAATCACGTAGCCGGCTATTGGGTCCGTTATCGGGGCACCCAGAGGATTGATACCACCAATGCCACTCATTCCACCGGTAATAGTGTTATTGCTGACTGTGCAATCCTCGAAGATGATTTTACTGTCCTTACCACAATATACACCACCGCCATAGGCGCTGTTCAACTCGTATGCGCCTAAGTTTCCACCACCGAAACCGCCCGCACCATCAGTATCACCGCCGCCAAAGTCGCCGCCGTTCGCAGCGTTCCCGGCAGTGGCCGAGTTGCCGATGATTTGGCAATTAGAAACGATTGCAATATTTCTGCCGGCAAAATAAATTCCGCTGCCGTAAGCTCGGCTGTTATTACCCCCGTTACCGCCGCTACCGCCGCTGCTGTTGTCACCGGTTGCAATACCACCATTCCCGGCGATACCCCCATCGCCGCCATTGGCCGAACAGTCAACAATATTACAATCCCTGATAGTGGGTGTGCTGCCATAGCCGATATAAATTCCGCCGCCGTAAGCGCTGCCACCGTCACCGCCATTGCCACCGTCGCCGGCGACACCGTTTTCCGCACCGGCGCCGCCATCAGCGCCATCGCCACCATCTGTGCCTTCTACCTGGCAGTTAGAAATTGTACAATTAAAAATACTCGGACTGCTGAAGGAGCCGCAGTAAATACCGCCGCCAAATGCGTTTCCACCATTACCACCGTCACCGCCTTTACCACCAAATCCGAAAGGTTGAGAATTCGGATCGTCAGCGTCGCTGAGATCTCCCTGGGCGGTACCAATATTTCCGGCGCTGGGGTTGCCGGCGAGTATCTGGGTGTCCGTGATGATACAATTGACAATAGTGGGGCTGCCGCCGGATTCGATGTATATTCCACCTCCAGTGATGTCAAAACCATCGGTGCCATCTTCGCCGGAGTCCGAGGGCGATGGCTGGTCAAGTTTATAGTAGTTGGCATTTGCGATTGTCAGACCGTTTAGAACGGTATCCGGACCACAGTCGCTGGAGAAATAAATGCCATAGCTAACAAAACCTTCCCGGTCGATGATTGTCTCGGCAACCGAAGCAGGGTCGTCAGGATTGGTGCTGGTTATCGTAATAGCTTTGCCCGGGATGTTGATACTGGCACCTCTATATCGGCCTTTGTTGATGATAATCACATCACCATCACCTGCGGCATCAATACCCTCCTGGATTGAGGGATAGTCACCAGGTACCTTAATGGTAGTAGGTTGTTCTATTATGGCAGTTACTGTCCTGTCTGAATACATTGTAACGGTATTGGTAAGAGCGCTAGACAAGTCGTCATTGGTGCCTATCCATCTGACCCGATAACCCGGGTCCACTGCTGCCGTCAGCGCTACCACAGCGAACTTGTTGAAGAGCCCGCCGCTCGGCTCGACCGTGCCGTGCTCACCAACGACATTTACAATCAACTGATATCGCAAACCTTCCTCGGTGGGATAGTGCAAGCCTATATCGACCACGCCCTCATCATTATCACCCTCGGAGCTGGTAGTATAATTGTCCAGGCCAAGAGCTACCGCCAAATCGCTTCCGGCATCCACACAAGGACTGTTTGCAGTCTGCCCCGCCACGGTTTGACTGAGGTAATAGTCCGACTCGACAAAGAGCGGGTCAGCATCAATATTACCATCGAGCCAGTTAAGGATACGTCCCGGCTCAACATAGATAGCTTCCGAAGCCCGCCCACCCTGGATGTCGCAATACGAAACTGTCAGGGTAGCAGGTCTGTCAATATAGAACGGCTCCTTATCACTGCCAATCGCTATCTGGTTGCCGTTGCTACCCGTGTTGCCCCAGAGGATACTGTCGATAAGAGTGGTGTGGCTTTCATAGGAGCAGGATAATCCACCGCCTCTTCCGTTCGTGGAGTCGTGGGGGTCGTATGACCTGTTATCAACGATTGTACAGTTAGAGATTGTCGGCGTTACCAGCCAGTAGGAGACGATACCGCCACCGTCCCGGACTGCCGAGTTTCCTTTGACCAGACAGTTTCTAAGTATTGGCGTGCAGGGGTCTCCGCCGAAATACACACCACCACCCGATTTGTATGCCGAATTGTTACTTATAAAGCAGTTTTCAATTTTAGCGTCAGATGACCAGCAGAGTAATCCGCCGCCCCCGCCGGAGAAGCCGCCAACATTACTGGGACTAATACGTCCCCGGGCCTTATTACCGATGATACCGCAGCCGTTAATTTCCGCCGTGCCATAGCTCCAGTACATACCGCCGCCATGGTCAGCAATATTATCACTGAAGATTGATTCGGAAATTGTTGCCTTTGTGTCATCGCCGTGCCAGTACAGACCGCCTCCGAATGGCGCTTCGTTTCTGGTAAAGTAACTGTTACTGACTGTTATCGTACCACCATTGAACCATTGTCCAGTGTTCGGGTCCAACATTCCACCGCCATAGACTCCCCCGCCGGAACTGTTATCAACGAATAGGCTGTTAGCATCAACAAGGGCCGAATTGCCGATAAATCTGCTGCCTGTGATATCCAGTGAACAATCGGACAGGCAGAACAATCCACCGCCATCAAGATAGGTGAAATTGTGCTTGTATTCACAGTCATTAATCTCCACCGAGCAGGACTCGTCAAAGTATTGCCCACCTCCACTTCCATTATCGCCGGTTGAGTTGCCGATGAATTCACAGCGATTAAGTATGACTTCGCACCCGTATTCGTAATCTTCACCGCCGCCGTCTTCGCCGCTGCCGTCCTTTTGTTTTGTTGTGTTGTAGCTTATCGTGCAGTCGGTAAGTTTGACTTTGCACTCCGGCTCGTAGTAATTACCACCTCCGAAGCTTGAGGTATAACTCGATCCAATAAGCCCACCGTCCCCGCCATCTTCGCCGTCTTCACCGTCTGTGCCGCCGACACCGCCGATGCCGCCGATGCCGGGGTCATCCTCTCCGGGTCCGCCGTCACCGCCGCCGCCGCCCATTCCGCCGTTGCCGCCCACGCCATCTCCACCGCCGTCGTTGCCGTCACCGCCGTCACCGCCGTCGCCGCCGGCATAAGCGGAAGTCGGAACGCTCGTAGTTGTGGCATTGTCACTAATAATGGTATCCGAGATTTCAACTTCGCAGTTTTCACCGTAGTATATGGCACCTGCCCACGACCTTATGCCGTTTATACCCATGTCACCGCCGTCACCGCCGTCGCCGCCGTTGCCCCCTGGGCTGTCCGCACCCACTGCACCGTCAGCGCCGGCCGGCTCACCGTCTCCGCTGCCGCCGCCGTCGGCACCTTCTGCACCTACGCCTCCAATACCACCGCTGCCGGCATCTCCCCCGGCGTTACCCATTCCCTGCCGAGTCAAGCTGTTGAGAATCTGGCAGTACCGTATTGTCGGACGGCAGTTAGCACCGAAGTATATCGCACCGCCCAAAGCTTCACCGCCGTCGCCCCCTCTTCCGCCGTCGCCCCCTCTTCCACCATTACCGCCGGGTCCAGCGTCGCCGCCCACTCCACCGTCGCCGCCTGCTCCCTGGGCACCGTCATTTAAACCTTCGCCACCAGCTTGGCCTTCCTGACCTTCCTGGCCATCCTGACCATCCTGACTATCCTGACCATCCTGACCTTGACCACCGAAACCACCATCTCCACCGATTGCCTGGCAATTGATTATCGTGCAGTACAGAATGGTCGGAGCACTTTCGTCATCGAAGTACATAGCACCACCATAGCCGCCACCAGCATTGCCGCCGGTATAACCCGGCAGACCATCGAGACCGTCCGCACCAGGCTCACCGGGCAGACCAGCTTCGCCGGCCTGGCCGGGAAAACCATCTGCCACTGCATCTGCCACTGCATTGGGATCGTCGGGATCAGGCTGTTCAGGCCTGTTGGGGTCATTGGGAGACCAATGGTTCGGGTCACTCGGGTCGGGTATAGGGGGATCCGCCGGCGGATCAAGGGGATCCAGCGGATCCAATCCATCATCAGGAGCAGGAGGTGGGTCAAAAACAAAGGTACCGTCCTCGCCGTCCTGACCTCGTGCAACGCAGTCTTTGATAACTAAATGAGACAGAGTTGGGCTGCTGCCGTTAAGACAGGTTATCGCTCCGCCAAAGCCGATAAGGCCGTTCTCACCAGTACCTCCGGTATCCGGCGGAGCAATAGGACCGAGGTCTCCCTGGCCTTGAATAGTAAAGCCATCAAGGACAGAGCTGGGGCCTTCGCCACTTTGGAAGACAAAGGCAGGAGAATATCCGGTTTCTATAATTGTCTCAGCAACACAGCTGGGGTCATCCGGATGTTCGCTGGCGATAGTAATTGCCTTACCCATAAAGTCATAAATACCCCCGTAAGTACCGGGCGAGACAATGATTTTGTCGCCGTGGTCGTAGGCTGCATTGATTGCCGGCTGGATGTCCCCATATTGTCCCGGTACGTGAAGACTCTTAGGCTGTCGGAACAGCACAGTAACTTCCTTGTCGGAGTCCATCGTTACAGTATTTGTATTGGACCAGGATGCATCATCGTCGGTTCCTGCCCATCGGTCAACAATGTAAGTTAGGTCAGGGGCTGCGATAAGTGTTACTACTGTGCCATCGGGATAAGATTCACCTCTCCTATGATAGGGCATGATTGCTCCGCGGCCGCTGATAACTTCCGTACGCAATTGATAAAGAGGAATCTTTTCAAATTCAATCGTAACACTGGCCTCAGCAACAATAGTGACGGCATTGCTGGGCTCCGTCGATGAATCGTCATCGGTTCCCGTCCACGCCTTGACTCGATAACCAGCGTCAGGGTATGCTGTAAGCAGCACTACTTCGTACTCCCGATAGACACCGCTGCCGGGTTCGACATAACCTTTGGCCAAGTTCGGGTCAACGGGCTCATTTGCATCTACCACAGTAACATCCAGCTGAACGAGTCTCGCCGGCAAAGCCGGATAGTGAGCACCTATATCAATGACACCTCCATCGGCAACACCGTCCGTCCTTGTCGTATAGGTATCTATCTTGAGGGACCCCGCCTTGCGGGAAACCAGACTAACATCCGTACCTGGGTCTCCGGCGTCCACACAAGGACTGTCGATTAGCTGTCCAGCCGCAGTTTGTCTTAGATAGTAATCGCCGACCGGGCCCTTCATAAAGAGCGGCTCCGAATGAATGTTACCCATACCGCTATCATCATCCTCGATGCAGGAATACGTAGCGGAACAGTTGTACAAATCGTCACCGTTACCCCACAGAATGCAATTCGTAATTACCGGCGAAGAATCATGGAGGGCAAAGATACCGCCATCTTTCGGAGCATTGGGGTCGTCAACGACAATAGTACAGTTGGTAATCGTCGGCGATGAATACTCCAGGTCAATTCCACCGCCCTTGTAAAGCGCTGAATTGTTCGTAATTATACAATTGAAGATAGTCGGGTTCGCGTAATAGCACGCTATCCCCCCGCCGAAGTTGTCCGCAAAATTATTGCTGATAATACAGTCGGCAATCGTCAGCGACGATCGCTCACAATTCACTCCGCCGCCTATACCGGTGTTTGACGTGGTTTGGTTGTCGATAATCGTGCAGTTTTGGATTGTTGGTGAAGCATCACGGCAATCGATGCCGGCACCATAATAGTTTGCAAAATTATTGCTGATAATGCAGTCCGTAATCGTCGGCGATGCTCCGTCACACCGAATGCCACCCCCGTAATCGGCACTACCCCAGCTAATAGTAAAGCCCTTCAAAACAGTATCAGGTCCTTCACCGCTTTGGAATGTTACTACAGTATCATCATTCAATATGCCTAAAAGAATTGTGTCTTCTGGACTTATGTTCGGGTCGTTTGGATTGCTGATATCACCGCTGCGAAGCGTTATCGACTTGCCTTTAAAGTCAATGGCCTCGAAGAAAAGAGAGTTGGCCTCAGCAATCAGTACATCACCGTCATTGGCATCGTCTATAGCGTCCTGGATGGTGGAGTAAAGATTAGCAGGGTCACTCGGGTCGTCTTTGCTGTTGAGAGCTTTTCCTGCTTTTCCACTGGGAATTAACGTCAATGCATTATACAGATTAATACGTCCACCTGACAGACAAAGTCGGGGCGATGACAATACCGGGTCAACTGTCTTTAAAAGAATGCCCTTTACAGTGCTGTGTGCCAGCGTTGGATACTCTGCCCAAATCAGTGCACAAGCACCTGACGCATACGGAGCGGATAACGATGTTCCGCTTAAGATCTCGTAATTCGTCGACACATTAAAAACGAGCATCGCAAAATTTTGAGTTGTTGGAGATGTACTCAGGATCTCCGTGCCTGGCTCAGCAATGTCAACCGAAGTCTCTCCATAATTGGAGAAATCCGACCTCTGGTCATCGTGGTCCGTTGACATCACGGAAATGATGTTGTCCAGGTTAAAGCTTGCAGGATAGATAGGATTCACGTCATTATCGCTGCCATAATCGTTACCTGCCGCAGCCACGAAAAGCAGCCCTGCATCCCCGGCGTCTCTGATAGCATCATAAAGAGCTTGCGAATGAAAGTCACCACCCCACGATGCGTTTATAATCTTGGCACCATTATCAACGGCATACCCAATAGCTTCAACCGCTTCACTAATAAATACCTCAGGCTCAACATTATAATCATCGGCGAAAACTTTCAGGGCCATTATCTTGACGTTCCAACAAACGCCGGTAACACCCATACCATTATTACCGACTGCGCCGATGATTCCCGCTACATGGGTGCCGTGAAAGTGATTATCAATGGGGTCGCTGTCATCATCATCCGGGTCTCTTGCGACGGCACCGGCAAAATCATAACCGTAAATATCATCTATATAGCCGTTGTTGTCGTCGTCAACATCCGGCGAACCTCTCATCTCTTCGCTGTTCACCCACATGTTATCCGCCAGGTCAGGATGTGTATAGTCAACGCCTGTGTCGGTAATTGCTACGATAATCTCAGGGCTGCCGGTCTGAATGTCCCAGGCCTCGGGTGCATCAACGTCGGCATCCTCTGTTCCACCGGTTTGGCCGGTGTTGTTCATCCCCCACAAATCGGGAAACATAGGGTCGTTGGGAACAGCAAGCAGCTTGTACTTGTAGTTCGGCTCGGCGTACAAAACGTTAGCCGACTGGTTGAATTGGATACAGGCATCCGCAACACTCATGCCTTCAGGAAGCTTCACCACAGCCAGGCCTGGCGCAATCTCGTCATATTCACTATCTACTACTGCCCCGGTAAAGATATAATTTGAAATCGAATTCCTTATGGCCTGATTTGTCAACGGCCCCATTAACACCGGACCCTCCGGCAATTGGGCTCCTGCTTCCACCTCTGCAAAACGAACAAGAAGTTCGCCTTCCTTATAGGCCGTCAAATCATCTTCCGATAAGTTGTAATATCTTAAATCGGGTAATTCAACTGCCCGTGAAAAACCAGCTACGGACAGCAAAATCAATAAGCTAATCAGAATTTGTCGCTTCATTCTTCCGTTTCTAAACTTCCTTAAAGTTATATTTAATTAGTGATTGGTTAATTGGTTATCAAGAAAGTGACTAAAGTGAGCTAAAATGCCTAAAATGAACTAAATTTATAAAACATTCGATTAGTTAATCCGCCTACCACGGACTTGAGTTTACTAAACTTTAGGCACTTCAAACTTTAGTTCACTTATTCCACTCACTACTCACCACTCACTACTCACCACCCAGGGCTGCCCTCCATTCCGGCAATTGCCTCAGCATCGCGTTCCTCCTGCAGAATGATGGTTGGTTTCACCAATATCAGCAATATCTTATGGTCCCTGATTTTGCTGCGGTTACTAAACAATCTGCCAAGGATAGGTATCTTGCTCAATACTGGGACACCCGCCTCCTTTTCAACCTCTGCTGTTATCTTCTGGCCGCCTAACAGCAATGTCCCGCCGTCGGGCACGCTCACACGAGTCATGACACTCGATGTTTCTGTCTCAGGAACTATTGCTTCGTATTCCACAACCTCACCTTGTGGTCCTACAGGCCCTTCAATCATATGCGTTCTCAGTCTGAGTAAGTCCGTCAGTTGAGTCATGATATACAACAACACGTGTTTCTTGTCCTTAGATATAGTCGGAGTAATACTCAGACTACTGCCGACTGATATATAGCCTATGTTTTGCTGTGTACCGGTTGTTGTACCTGCAGTACCCACGCCGGTCGGCTGTGTGACGGCAGTCGTTTCGGGAGGCAGCGCATAAGAAATCAAATCTTGAACAGAGAACGTCGCCGACTCTCCGCTCATAACTGTTCCTTTCGGCGCTGTCAAAGATTTGGAGTCCGCATGGGCCTGAACCGCTCGAAGAAGGAAAGAAACCTGCAAATCGTCAAGTATCGTACCATAGCCCCCACCAATCGTGGCCGATGCATCAATACCACCCAGGCTTCCCTGGACCTTTGTTGAGATATCCGGCGTAGTAGTAACTGCCGAGCCTTGTTCAAAACCAAGCTGACCCCATTTACCGCCAAGGTTGACCGAGAAATCTACATCCAGCCCGATATCTTCAAGGAAATTCTCACTTACCACTAAGAATTGGGCCTCGATGGCAACCTGGTTCCCGAGTGACTTACGCAGCGCATCTAACAGTTTTTCGATTTCCTGATGAACCTCATGGGTCTGCAGCACGGCAAGTTTCCTTGGCTGTTGACGCGGATAAGGTGTTATTGTCCCCTCTCCTGTATCACTGGTTTCAAACCATTCATCCGGCTCGATGGTTTCTTGAATAAGATATCTCAAATCTTCGGCTATATAACCGCCCATGCCGCCCATGCCGCCCATGCCGCCCATCATGCCGCCCATGCCGCCCATGCCGCCGCCGCCGTAGCCGCCCATGC
>Ga0209979_1002156_pt1 | contig 19458 bp, 20 predicted proteins | sample AnhtaG_FD_183114 | JGI IMG/M metagenome (GOLD analysis project Ga0209979, IMG submission 183114) | Deep subsurface microbial communities from Anholt, Denmark to uncover new lineages of life (NeLLi) - Anholt_01485 metaG (SPAdes) (version 2) | ecosystem: Environmental > Aquatic > Marine > Oceanic...
TCTTTAAAACAACAAAGATGTGATCCCCAAAATCTTCTAGTTTCGGACGTTGTTCTGTGTTAACAATGTCTTCTAATACAAGGGGATGTAGACCAAAGTGTCTTCCGATCTTTTCTATTACCTCAATATCATGGAGACCATCTATGTTTATCCAGGTGACAGTAGGTTTGTCCTTAAAAGGAAAACACTCTTCAACTGTTATTACTTCTTTCTCTTCAAGTTGCGCTTCATCGTAGTCAATGATTCTAATCCTTACCTTTTCGATCTTCTTCTCTCCCGTATAGACGGGAGTCCCAGGAGTAAGACCTACCTTCTGGTTTGCCCTCTTCATGAATAATCTAGGCATTACTTTTTACCTCCTCTTAGAAACGATACATATGGGCAATTGAAAAGGCTTATTAAAACTCCTGCCTGCCCTCAATGGCTCTGGTGAGGGTAACATCATCGGCGTATTCCAGTTCGGTGCCGAAGGGAAGTCCCCGGGCCAGGCGAGTAACCCGGATGCCCAGAGGGGAAATGACTTTGCTTAGATACATGGCGGTTTGCTCCCCTTCAAGATTGGGGTTAGTAGCTAGGATGACTTCGTCTATGGCACCATCCTGAAGCCGGTTTAATAGTTCTTTGATTCTGACATCGTCAGCCCCTACTCCCTCAGTGGGTGAGATGGCGCCGTGAAGCACATGATATAGCCCGCTATAGGCCTTGGTATGTTCTATAGCCAGGATATCTTGCGGTTGCTCCACCACGCAAACCTTACTGCGGTCGCGCTCCTGGCGACTACAGATAAGGCAGGGGTCAGAATCAGTAACATTAAAACAGATAGAGCATAGCCTGGTCTCCTGTTTCAGAGATAGTAGTGCCTCAGCTAACAGCCTGGCTTGCTCATCAGGGGCACGCAGCAAGTAGTAGGTAAGTCGCTGGGCGCTCTTGGGACCAATGCCAGGTAGTTTATTAAACTCCTGAATAAGCCGATAGACTGCTTCCGAAGTAGGTATGAAACCTTGATTCAACCTCACCCCCTTTAGTTTTTATTTACTAACCCCCCCCTTTATCCCCTTCTCCTTATCAAGAGGAAGGGGAACCGGTTATATAAGAGAGGCTTCGCCTCTCTTTGACTCTCTTTTGATATTTTACTCCTCTCATGGAGAAAGGAAGGAGAAGATAATTTTATTAAGAGGGGTGAAACCCCTCTTAGACACCTGTTAGATTAATCTCCTTCAAACTTCCCTGATAAAAGTTCTGCTATGTCAGGTTAGTCCGGGGATTTTAAGACCTCCGGTTAGTCCGCCAAGACGCTCGGCAGCAGCTTCCTGAGATTTAGCAATGGCTTCTCTCACCGCCGTCAATACCAAATCCTCCAGGAGTTCCACATCCTCGGGATTTATCACCTCTGGCGATATTTTTACCGACTGTATCTTTTGTTGACCATCAATGGTAACCCTAACTGCGCCTCCACCGGAACTGGCTTCTATAGTAGTGTTGCTTAACTCCTGTTGTGCCTTGGCTAGCTTGGCCTGAAGTTCTTGAGCTTGACGCATTATAAACTTATTCATTTCTCCTCCACACTAGTAACCTGGGCACCCATTCTTAGTGCTGCCTTAACCAGATGATTATTTTGCGGCTCATAAACACAGCGCACCCGGCAGGGACGCCCAAGAAAGGCGCTGATGATTTTTTCAGATACCTGTTGATTTTCCGGCTTCTCCATATTTTCCTTATGGATACTATACCTGAAGGCTAATACTACAGTATCATCTTCAATTGTCACCGGCTTGACGCCAGCACTTCTCAGCAGGGCAATGGCATTGGTTTTTTTAATATCTGCCGGGGCTTCATCAATAACCCGCCTCCAATTTAGTCTCAGCCGTTCAATTTCACTATCAAGGGGGGTGGCAGGCATACTTTCTACCGGTGGTGGTTGGGATACACTAGCCGGCTCAGGTTTAGCTATTGGTTGTTGGGGAGGGGGCGGGGTAACCGCTTTGGGGGGTTGACGAATTTCAACCTCAGTTTGACTTATGCTGCTCCCCCTTTCTTCCCCTGACGACAAGACACAGTCAACTAGGGCTAGCTCCAGGGGTAAGGTAGAGTAGTTATCAAAACCAAACTCAAGCTGACCAAAGAGCTTGACCGCCCTGAGTATCTGAGGTAGAGAGGCCTTAACCGCTAGCTCCTTCAGCTCCGCCAAATCCTCAGCGGTGAGGTCTACAGCATCGTCGGAACCAGTTTTTACCAGCAGCAGTCCCCTGAGATACTCCACCAGTTCCCGATTAAACTGGCGTAAATCCAAGCCATCTCTATTAAGGCTGTTTATGGTTGCCATCCCGGCGGAGACATCATTACTTACCATATGCTTTACCAGCTCTCTCGTTCGCCAGTCTCCGGTGATACCAAGGATAGCTTGAACCTGACCCAGTTCAATCTCAGAGCCGTAGTAAGCGGTTATCTGCTCCAGCAGGTTTTCGGCATCTCGCAGGCTACCAGTGGCTGCCTTAGCGATAAGCTGTAGTGCTTTTAGCTCTATATGAAAACCCTCGGCACTACAAATACGGGCCAATTTGGCCGCTATATCTGCCTGAGAGAGCCGCCGGAAGTCAAAACGCTGGCATCGTGACAGGATGGTCGGCAGAATTTTATGGGCTTCGGTAGTAGCCAGGACGAAGATAACATGTGGAGGAGGTTCCTCAAGGGTCTTGAGTAAGGCATTGGAGGCTTCCTTGGTGAGCATATGGACTTCATCTATAATATAGACCTTGTAACGGGCTTGGTTGGGAGCATAGTTTACCTTCTCCCGGAGGTCTCGGATATCATCAATGCCACGATTACTGGCAGCATCAATCTCCACCATATCTAAAGCCCTACCCTCGGTTATTGCCTGGCATATATCACATGTATTACACGGTTCGCCCTTACCGTTGGTAAGGCAATTTACCGCCTTAGCCAAAATGCGCCCGGTGCTGGTCTTACCGGTACCTCGTGGACCGTAGAAAAGGTAGGCGTGAGACACTCGCCCGCTGCTCAACGCATTGAGTAGCGTCTGGGTTACTAGCTCTTGACCAACTACCTCAGCTAGGGTTTGAGGACGCCACTTACGATAAAAAACCTGAGATGCCATCTTCGCCTGCTTATATTATACTCTATATTGTCTGGTTTCCAAAGGGGGTTTAGGCCGGTGGGTATTGAAATTAGTAAAATTTACGTATGGCACGGTGCCGACTTTCTTTATTTAGGTAATTTAAGACCTTAACAACATCGGCAACTTGGCGTATGGCAACTGACAATAAAGAGAACTAAATCAACAGCATCCCATATTATAAAAGCCGCTGAAAAACAATGTTTCTCAGCGGCAATTACAACTACCTTTGCCCGAAACTCCTTGGCTTTTAAGTCGCCTTTTATTATTTACGCCCGGCGGTTCTAGTTAAGAGGCTTGGATAGGCTAATTTATAGCAGTGAAGGTATATCCTTGGCTGCTTCCTCTATGGTTTTAAGTTTGCTCTCCGCCCTCTCTTGCTTCCCTTTAACCTCATGGATGAAGCTGGCTGATTCACTATAGTAATCCCTGACCTTGGCCACATCGCTAAGTTCAGACAGGATTACCGTGACATCCATCACACCCCTCTCCCTGGGGTAATCACCATTCCTAATGATGGCTTCCGAGGCTAGGTCTTTTAGGTAGTCTCCGAGTTCCTTAACCAGGTCCATATTCATTTCCTTAGCTGGAGCAGCCAGCAGATACAGGGCTCTGCCGGCATCGGCCGGGTTGCACTTAAGTGAGAGCTCACTCAGTGCCTCATCCATCGCTTGAATTCCCTTATGAGTTTCAGTACTTTTCTTCCTGAAGTTACGCGTTCGCTCAAAAGGAAGCCTGATTAGTGCCAGAGACGATTTACCGTAGCCGATTACTGTCCACCCTACCAAAGTCTGTATTATATCTCCAGCATCAAGCATCTTGGCCCCAATGTGCCTTGCCTTCTTCTCTTCGCCAGCACAGAGCAGATTGTAGAATGGCTCAGCAATTAGTTCATTGATTTTGGCAAGGTTATTTCTTAAGGAAAAGTCTTTTCTGACATACCTCTGGTTATCAATCAGAAATACGGCATCAGCCACCGAGTAAGCAGACTTAAGACATACTGCCGAATTATAGATAGTTCTTTCCTCTGTCTCCTCCTCATGCTGGAAGGGGAGGATAATAAGGTTATATACTGGTTTATCCCCATAGCGCTCTTTTACGTGCTGTGTCAGTATTGGTATTGCTCCTGAGCCAGTGCCACCGGCAGCACCGGCGACCAGCAAGAAGGCGTCAGTCTCAAAGAATCGCTTGGTGCTTCTTATGGCATCAACCACCTTGTCAGCATCCTCTCTGGCTATCTCAGCACCCAGCTCATTTATCTTGCCCACGCCATGACCGCTGGTTTTTCGCCCTCCAATGAGGATTCTATGCTGGTAGTCAGACTTTATATTCTGCAGTCCACTTAAATCAGCAACATCAGTGTTTACCGCAAAGACACCAGGGGTTATCTCAATCCCCCGCTGACCGCGCGCTCTTCCGTTTATTCGGGCAAACTCATCGGCAACCCTGCCGCCACATTGTCCTAAACCTATGACTACTAATTTCATTTCTCACCTCGGTATTAAGTTGTTTTATTATTGTAAACACACTTATGCAACGATGTCAAATCCCTCTGTTCACGGCATCCAGGTGAAGAATGGAGTGTCGGGGGGATGAAGATATTGACAAATGCATTCCATTTGACTAGGATTCAAGCAGAACAAGTAAGGCCATCAGAAATGCATAAAACGGAAATAACCCTGCCACCAAGGTCGTTGACATTAAGCCGAAATGCGCTCAAGAGGCTCTGCGAAATCGTTAGCAAAGCAACAGAGGGTGACCCGGACGTTGAATTAGTGTTTATTTTGTCAGCCAAGGGAGCTTCTGTGTCGTCACAAAGTGTAGAGGACTTAATGAATACGAAATGGCCAAAGGATATTGAAAAGGTACGGCTATTGGCGAGTTCGCGCAAGAATAACAAGTGGGTTGCAGCGAATTTTGACAATTCACGCCCAAATTACAACAGAATAACGGTTAGTGGTTTTGATAGCGACTGGGCAGCATCAATAGCTGAGGAAATTGACGCTTTTATTGCGGTTCACCGAAATATTCATTGGCTATTTAATGGGAAATTGCTGACCTCCCTGCATGGTCTATTGTTGGTAGGATTGCCTCTATTCAGGGGGGCAAAAGCAATTACGGACGAGTGGTCATTAACTTCTTCCGAGATGGTGTTGTTAACATTCGTAGTGACTTCTTGTGGGTGGCTAATCCTTTTGGCGTATGTACTCTATATAGGAAGAGTATTCCCGTTTGTATACATAGATAGTGAACGCAGTTCACACTTGGTAAGAATTAAAAGGGTGCTAACCGTTGCTATCCCCCTTATCATAATTGGTTTGATGGTAGAGTTAGCAATTAGGCCTTTAGTCGTTTTGCCTTTGCCCTGAACGGTTATCTTTAGATATGACCTCTAAAGGACCGAGCGGCTGGTGTATCAAGTATTATGTTAACTCAAAGGGAATTGAATGGCATTTTGGCCAAACTATATTCGACAGAAAGGCATAGCGAGGAGGTAGTGTGAAATTCAATGACCTTGCCTGGGCAGCACTTCTTCATTACTACAAATCAAGCGGAGATAGAAGATACGTGAAACTTTTCAGGGATACAGCGTTTATCTCTAAGCTGCGACAAACACCCTGGGATGTCCCCTATGAAGAATTTGAAACCAAAGTTCTCTCTGGCTTTGTTAATAGTATTGGTCTACGGCTGCCAGTGGGGACGAGAGGTGGTAACATACTTGCTGAAATAATTAAGCTGCGCCAGTGTACATCTTCCCTTCAAGGTATACGCCTGCTGGATTGTGATTTGTCAAATGAGGATTTGCTGAAAAATATAAGGCAAATTTACAATGGACTAAGTAGTGTTGACGGGTTCTGGGTAACTGGAATAAGTAAAATTGCTCACGTGCTTAATGACTCTCTATTCGTGGTGCTCGATTTGAGAACGTCAAAGCACTTTGGCCTGCGTGGGAGAGCTGATGACTATATTAAGTGGCTGGGCATCGCGCAGCAGCATGCGCTAGAGGCTACTAGGGACTTTTATACACTAGGACTTCCTGGTTCGCCTGAGGCATTCCTTTCAGAGAAGCTAGGTCATAGTAATTATGGTTGTGAGAAATCGCTTGCCAGATTTATCGATGAATATTTTTGGCTGACAACTAGTGACAACTTGTCTATTCCACCCACTTGGATGCCGCCGTTATTGTAACCGTCGGCCTATTTGAAGCTGAGATACGCAACAAGAGATAGCCAGACTGTTCAGCTATATTCCGATGTTGGGTGTGTTGTGTGCCGGTAATCTGGTCAAACACTCCTGAGGCTTACTTAGGCACTCACGTCACAGATATCTATTTCTTAAGTTGTTGTCTGATTCGTGGACATCAGAATATCAGGCGTGTATGGTTCTCCGGAGTGAGTATTCCCTCGCCCACAGGTAGGTATACCTCTCGCGGGGAGACATAGTCAGCCATCTCAAATGAAACAAAATCCCCTTGATGCAATTGACCATTCTCATACCAAGCCCCTCTTAACCATCTGTATGCTAATTGTAACTCACCTAGATTGGTTGTAAATAGCCTAATAGTAATACAAGGGGAGAGTAATCTAGTACTAGCCGGGTTGTGTGAACCTGATATCCGCCTTCATCTGGCCTTGTTCAGCCATAACCACAAACTAAGTGTTAAGCAAAATATTAAGCAATATGCTAAAATATAGAGCCGTTTCAGATACGGGGAAGTGTCGGAACTGGCAGACGAGCATGATTTAGGATCATGTGCCGAAAGGCGTGGGGGTTCGAGTCCCCCCTTCCCCACTTGGGGTGTCAATAGGCAGAACTCCCACCGTCTCCATCTTCCTTCCGTCCGGGGGCACCGGCAGATTGTAGTACAGCTTCACCCTTTCCTTTTCAACCACTATCTTCTTTACGAACGACCTAAGAAAAGCCTTCCTTTGAGCAACTTCGCTTTCGTCGAGAATGTTTCGAAGGTCCGTAACATAAGAGTTCACGGCTTCAGTGTCGAGATGCTGATAGCCCTGTAACGTCATTTCCGCCTCGGCGACGACTCTAGCCTTGCTGAGCTCGTCCTGCTTCGCCCTCAACTCCTTAATTCTGGGAGCAAGGTCGTTAAGGTCTAATTTCCCGCTCTCGAGGGCATCATACAGCCGGGCCAGCCTGTTCTCAACCTCGTGAATCTCGCTGTCGATGTTAGAAATCTTCTCTTTGATTAATACATGTCCTGTATCAAGTTCTACGTTCACAAGTTTCACCAATTCCTCAATACATTGTCTATCCAGCACCTTACTCTTAATCTGGTCAATCACCAGGCGTTCAATTTTGTCCTTCGGCAGAATCCGGCTGTTACACGCTTCTCTTCCCTGTTTGCAGCTTCGATTGCACGTGTAATAGTAATACCGGTGCGACTTGGCGCTGCGACCCACCATGGCGCTGCCGCAGGTGCAAACCAGAATGCCGCTGAGGAGATAGAAGCTGGGGACAATACGTGGATGGACTGCCCGGGGTGCATTCTTTGACAACACCTTCTGCACCTGGCGGAACAGGTCTTTATCGATAATGGACGGCCAGGCATTCTCGACACGTACCGGCGGCTCTCCGCTGCGGATTGCAGGGTGCCCGGGTCTCCCCCCGAATACGAGGGTACCGCAGTATGCCTCGTTGTTGAGAATCTTATGCACCGTGGTCTTTCCCCACCGTTGCCCGGTACTGGTGAAATAACCTTCCCGATTGAGTGTCATGGCAATTTGTTTGCAACCTATCCGCTTCAGCGCCATTTCGAATATCCTGCGAACAACTTTTATGGATATTGAATCTTCAGGATCCGGCTCCAGTTTATAGCGCGTCTTCGCCCCGTCCTTAATAGGAACTTTACGGAAGCCGTAGGGCGCTCTACCGATGCTGTAGAATCCCCGTGCGGCATTCTCCCTGAGACCCCGTTTGATATCTTGGCCCAAATTGGCACTGTAAAACTCATCGACCGACTCGATGATTCCTTCGAGAAGCTGGCCTGAAGGGCTTTCATCCAGGTGTTCATTTATCGAAATGACCCTAATACCCTTACTCTTGAGAAGAGTCTTGTAAGTGACCGAATCAACACGACTTCGGGAGAAGCGATTTAACTTCCACACCAGTATCGCCGAAAAAGGCGGATTCTTCAATTTAGCAACGGCTATCATCTCTCTAAAACGAGGCCGTGAAGCACTGCGTCCGCTTTCAGCTTCGTCAACATATTCTCGAACAATTTCATACCCGTTCCTATTAGCATAATCCCTGACAGCCCTCAGTTGAGCGGAAATTGAAAGGTCGACGTCCTGGCTATCCGAGGAGACTCTGGCATAAACAGCGGCTCTCATTTTTCTATTCCTCCTTATTCTCTCTCAGGTCAAACTACAGCGGGCAGTACTTGCACTTACCCGGCACTATTCGCCGTAGTAAGACAACCGTAAGAATCTCGACAATGCCCTTTTTGAGACGTTGCAATCTGCCGATCGATTTCTCCATGTCCAGGTATTCCGGCTGGCTTTTCAGACCCGATTCAAAATTAATTAGTACGGTTCTAATTATCTCGACGTGGCTCTCTTCTATTTCCCCGAAATGGGAGAAACCGTACCTCATTCTCACTCTTCCCTCGGTGACTCTTTCCAGATGGATATCCCGGTCTATCTTCAACCCCTCCAGACCGCGAGCCCATTCTTTCACCTGGTGGACAAGCACATCTATAGCCGCGGCGATTACACCGTTAGCGCCCTGTGAGATAATTCCGTTCAATCTACCATCGGCCTCTATTTCTCTTTGCACCCTGCTGCGAATCATATCCTCTAACTCAGCTAACTCTGTAAGCGTCCTATTCCATTTCCTCAGATTTTCCCATAGTGGCGACCTGGGCATATGTTGCCGAAGCCCGGACACCAAGGGCAGGTCTTTTTCCAGCGAGACCTGTAATTCGCCAGATACCTGATTTGCGATACTCCGAACTGTTTCCAGGAGGTCACGGTAGTGGCTTTCCAGGGCATCACGCAAGACGGACGATCTCGCCTGCCGGACATCCCTTTCCAACCGGGCAAGCTCTACGTGTTTTCGTACTGTTCTAACGTCGAAACCATCAGCTTCTGCTATGTGAGGGGGAGTCTCTCCCCTTTCGACTCTTTGCAGCCATTCATGTCTGGTTTCCGGTTTTACTGGTGGTTTTTTTATCCTCTTTGCCATATTTCCCTCCATCCTATTCTAAACGAGACTCATCTATATTAAAGCACATTCGTCAAGGGTTGTCAAGTGATATATTGTGCTCTGGACAATGTATATCTTGTGTTGTCTAATGTAAATATGGCGAGGAAAACGCAGAAACCCAGCGCAAGGGTGAAAGGCTCTCACAGTGATGCTTTGCGTATCTTGGCCAGCCTTATCGCCCAGTTCCACATCAAGAGAACTACCCGTGACAAAAAATTGGAAAATCACGCCGCTGATTTTGGAGACATGAACAATGGCTAAAACCTATCTTGAACCCGATGAAATAGGAGACCTTGAAAAGGCAGCCGAGAATCTGAGGGACCGTCTGCTCATCAGGTTGCTGTCTCACCTCGGATGCCGCATTTCTGAAGCTCTGGGTATAGCGGCAGAGGACATTGACCTCGATAATCACACTATCACCATTCAGCATCTCAAAGCCCGCCTGAAGCTATCCTGCGCCGGGTGCGGGCAAAGACTTGGTAGATATCACGTATTTTGCCCCAGCTGTGGCAGCAAGGTCGAGAAGGCTCAAACCGAGCAGCAGGAACACCATCGACAGAGGGTGCTGCCAGTGGATGATGATACTCTGGAGACGCTGAGAGACTATGTTCATCGGGGCGGACCCGTCGACCGAGACGGAAAGAGGCTGATTTTTGCAATAAATAGGCACAGGGCTTGGCAAATCGTAAAAGAGTGCGCCGAGAAAGCGGGACTGCCGAAGCTGATAAACCCTGAAACAGGGAGAGTTCATAATGTAAGCCCGCACTGCTTAAGGTCAGCTTTTGCTGTCCATGCCGTGAAGCTAGATGATTCCGGTGATGGACTGAGGCTATTGCAGGAGCACCTTGGTCATCAAAGCACCGTTACTACCATGCGTTACCGCAAGGTCGCTGGGGAAGAATTAAAGGCATGGTTCGGGAAACTGTGGGAGGAGGAAGATGGTCGTTGAGCCACTAAAACCGAAAAGGGGCGGATTCTTGCGTGCTTTCGGTTGTGGCGAGTTTATCCGAGAATATTTCCTGGGGAATGGACCCGGTGGCTCACCCCATATAGACCCAGACGAAGGAGCACCACAGGCAGAGATATTCCGCGAATACAAGATGGCCCTGCTCAGGGCAACCGCTATGGACAGGGCCATAAGGATGGAAGAAAGAATAGCACGGCGAGAAAAGAGATATATTGACCCGGACAACATAACAGAACTGGCTAATCGATATCTGTCCAAGATGCCGTACAAAGCTCAGGGCTGCCGTTTCCATTCTTTTATCGTCTATTTCAGCAATATTCAGAGACTGGGCTGGGTCGAAGCCACCGGTCAGGAAGAATTCTCAGAATTTCAGGACCATTACCCGCCCGGTCCACCACGCAGGTATTTTCGCCTGATTAAAGCTGGGCGGGAGGCTGGCGATGCTGCTTGGGCAAATCCCCTTCGTGCTCTCTATGGCTGAGAGCCGCTCAAGCAGGCTTCAAGTTGATGACTGAGGATTTAAGGGGTGATATGCCCCTGATAAAAATAATAGTAGAGGTGAGAACATGTCGCTTACAGATGAAATTTACCTTGAACTCTTGGACGGACTAGAAAATAATCTGGACTGGCAGCAATTCATAGCCAAGTACAGCGCCAGCAAGGGGTAGCCATCGGTCTATTTGTTAAAGACCAAAGCAAAGACGTCCCAGCTACAGTTCACTATGCTGAGCTATGGGGTCTGCGCGAGGAAAAATATCAGACCTTGTTTGAAATAGACATCACCAGTACGGATTGGGCTGAGCTTAGGCCTAATAGCCCGTTCTATTTCTTTGTGCCTAGGGATGAGGAACTCCGACCTGAATACGAGCAGGGATGGAAGGTAACAGAGATAATGCGGGAGCATAACGTTGGATTTGTTACAGCTAGGGATAAATTTCTCATCGATTTTGACAAGAGTGCGCTAACTGCACGTATACGGAAATTTAGGTCAGCGGGGGTATCCAGTCAGGAACTCACAGAGTGCTACGGACTAAAAGACACCTCTAGTTGGAGCTTAGAGGAAGCAAGGAAAGCTCTACAAGTGGAAGCAGATTGGGAAACATCATTTGCAAAGTGTCTTTATCGTTCCTTCGACATCAGACATATTTACTACTCGAGGTTGATGCTTGAACGTCCTGTCTATCAGATTCATCGCCACATGCTGGCGGGGGAGAATTTGGGGTTAGTTTGTTGCCGGCAACAATCACAAGTTGGTGAGTGGGCTTTAGTTGGCATAGCAGATAACATTGTTGAGTCATGTTATATCTCAAACAAAACACGGGAAATCAATTATCTATTCCCTCTCTACCTTTACCCCGCCGAGGGCGAGATGCAGTTTGAGGAGGGGCACCGCCGTCCCAACCTGAACCCGGAGTTCATCAAGGTTGTTTCAGAAAAGCTGGGACTGAAATTCATTAAGGATGGCAAAGGTGACCTTAAAGATACCTGGGGGCCCGAAGATATCTTTAACTACGCCTATGCTGTCTTTCACTCGCCTACCTACCGGAGCCGGTATGCTGAGTTTCTAAAGATAGACTTCCCACGCCTGCCGCTCACCTCGGGTTTGACCCTGTTCCGGGCGCTTTGCGAAAAGGGTGCAGAACTCGTGTCATGGCATTTACTCACCAACCCTTCACTTCAGATGATGCGTTCACAAATAAAGTACGACATCAAAGGCTCTAATCTTGTGGAGAAGGTGCGTTATGATGACAACTTGCAGCGTGTTTACATCAATAAAACTCAATATTTTGAAGGCATAGCGCCAGATGTGTGGAATTTCTATATCGGCGGCTACCACGTGTGCGAAAAGTGGCTTAAAGACCGCAAGGGCAGGACGCTAACTTATGACGACCAGTCTCATTACCAGGATATAGCTATAGCCATAAAAGAGACCATTCGACTAATGACTAAAATAGACGCTGTCGTTCCCGGTTGGCCTGTCACCTAATCTTAAATCTTCCCTCAATGCAAAATCCCTCTCAGAATTTGCTGACAGTGCTCTACTTTCACCTTATAGCGGGATTGGTTCGTCTTTAGCTCAATGGATGGGAACTTAGTCGAACGGCTTCTTCAAAGGCAACTTAATAGCGATCTGGGTGATGCGCCAAATCGTGGTTGCACATAACTGGCAATTGTTCAATGGCGCCCGTCGGCTTACTTTTTTCCCGGGGCCAGGTATTTCTCCGGGTTCTGGTCGAAAGCTTTCTTACAGCCCACAGCACAAAAATAGTATTTCTTGCCCTTGTACTCTGAGGTAGCCGTTGCCTTCTTCTCGTCAACTGTCATCTTGCATACCGGGTCAATTGCCATTGGAATACCTCCTTTGATTATTCGGTAAATTTGGCTGGCTTAAACCTTCTTAACCGCAGTGAGTTAAGTACCACGGTGATGGAGCTAGCGGCCATGGCCGCCGCGGCTAGGATTGGATTGAGGAAACCATACTCCCCAAAAATGAAGTGAAGCCCTGAAGGAACACCAGTATTGCCGAAGACAAGATAAAGTATCCCCGCCGCCACAGGGATAAGAGCGGTATTGTAGGCAAAGGCCCAGAAGAGGTTCTGCCTAATCGTCCTTATGGTACGCTTGCTCAGGGATATGGCAGTGACAATTCCACCTAAGTCGCCGCTAATCAAGGTAATATCCCCGGTTTCCATGGCCACATCAGTGCCAGTACCGATAGCTATGCCCACATCAGCCTGAGCCAAGGCTGGGGCATCGTTTATCCCGTCACCTACCATGGCCACTACCTTGCCTTTCTCCTGCAGTTTTTTGACCTCCTGAGCCTTATGTTCGGGAAGTACCTCGGCAAGTACTCGGTCAATGCCCACCTCGTGGGCAATAGCCTCAGCGGTGCGCCGATTATCTCCGGTGAGCATAACCGCCTCAATACCCATCCTGTGTATCTCTTCCAGTGCCTCTCTGGCATTGGGCTTAAGGGTATCAGCCAGAGCGATGATGCCTACCACCTGGCTATCTACGCCCAAAAACATCACCGTCTTGCCCTTTTCCCACAGGCGCTCGGCTTCTGCCTCCAGTCCATTCAGGGAAAGACCCCTATCCTTTATTAATTTGAGGTTGCCCAGCAGAAGCTTCTTCCCAGCCACTAAAGCCTCAACACCGTGTCCCGGGATAGCGTTAAAATCTGAGACCAAAGATACCTCCAGCTTCTTTTCTGATACGGCCCTGACTATAGCCTCGCCCAGCGGGTGCTCTGAGCCATGTTCAGCAGAGGCTGCCAGCCGGAGAACCTCTTCCTGAGAAGAAGAGGGGATAGCGACGATATCAGTTACCTTGGGTTCACCCAGGGTCAGAGTGCCGGTTTTATCCAGCAGCACGGTACTTATCTGGTGAGACCTCTCCAGTGCCTCAGCACTCCTGATGAGGACACCGTGCTCAGCTCCTTTACCGGTACCTACCATAATAGCAGTCGGAGTCGCCAGTCCCAGGGCGCAGGGACAGGCAATAATGAGCACGGCGACAAAGTTGAGGAGGGCAAAGGTGAGGGCTGGAGCCGGTCCAACAAAGTACCAGATGATGAAGGTAATGACGGCAATACCAATCACTACTGGCACAAAGTAGCTGGCGATAACATCAGCCAGACGCTGAATAGGAGCCTTGCTTCCCTGGACTTCCTCTACCAACCGGATGATTCGAGCCAGGGTTGTATCCTTGCCTACCTTGGTCGCCTTAAATTGAAAGCTACCGGTCTTATTAATGGTAGCGCCGATAACCTCATCTCCTACCCTTTTCTCCACCGGGATACTCTCCCCAGTAATCATGGATTCATCAATGGTGGAGTACCCCTGGTGAATAATGCCATCAACAGGTACTCGCTCCCCCGGTCGTACCAGAACAAGGTCTCCAACCTGAACATCGTCGACAGGAATTTCTGTCTCATTACCGTCACGAACAACCAGAGCCGTTTTGGGCTGCATACCGACGAGCTTCTTTATCGCCTCCGAGGTCTGGCCTCTAGCCCTAGCTTCCAGAAAACGACCCAGTAGGATTAAAGCGATGATCATGGCCGCGGTGTCGAAATAGACATCAACACCACGCCCGGCAGCGGCGAAAAGACCGGGGAAAAGAACGGCGACGACACTGTAGAAGTAAGCGGCTGAGGTGCCTACAGCAACCAAGGTATTCATGTCAGCCGTTCGGTGCCTAAGCGCCCCCCATGTCCCCCGGTAGAACCGCCAGCCCGCCCAGAACTGTACCGGTGTGGCTAGAGCCCAGAGCAAATATAACTTTCCACCAAAAGAGGGACTCCAGGGGAGGCTGAGAGCGAGAATTATTAAGCCGAGGACAGCGGCCAGTATAAATCGGTTTCTGATCTTTCGAATCTCTCGCCGGGAAGCAGTGCTGACGTCTTCCAGAGTCTCCGCTTCCGAGCCTAGTTCATAGCCAGCCTCTTTCACTGCCCGTCGCAGGCTAGCTATTTCCGTCCCCTCAATGTATTCTACGGTGGCTTTCTCCGAAGCCAGGTTGACATTGGCTGAAACTACGCCGGGCACACTTGATAGAGCCCGCTCGACACGGGCAACGCAGGAGGCACAGGTCATCCCGCTTACCGGGAAAATTGATTTCTTGGTTGCTGTCCCGTAGCCCAGTTGAGAGATAGTATTTTTAATTTTGGAGAGGGCTACCTTGGAGGGGTCATATTCTATAGAAGCCTTCTCCGCGGCGAAGTTTACCTCGGCTCGTTTCACGCCAGGTATCTTCGTCAGGCCCTTCCTAATGGTGGCGGCACAGGTGGTGCAGGTCATCCCGGTTATGGGGATATGAGCCTTCTCCGATTTTGTAGGTTGGTTCTTCTTTGCCATGTCTTTCCCAGCCACTATTTGCGCCCTTTCCTCACATAGACTTTGATTTCGCCACTCTCTTCCTCAACTCCTAGAAACTCATGTCCAGTGGTCTGGCACCAGGCTGGCATGTCCTGTTTTATGCCTTTGTCGTCAGCTACCACCTCCAGAACCTCACCCGGCTTAAGCTCTTTAATCTTTTCCGCGGTTTTGACAATAGGCATGGGACAGTATAAGCCCGCGCAGTCCAGAGTATGGTCTGCCTTCATGTCTCCCTCCCTCTGCTCGTTAATTAAACATCTGGCTAGATAAACAAGGTTACCTTTGATTGGCGAGCCTCATTCAGAAAATAGGCAGCACCGGCCAGACTCTCAACTTCACTGCGGAACGAGTCTTGCTCCAGTCCCATTACCCCGCAAGTCGTGGAACAGGGAACCATTTTTACTCCCATCTGCTGAGCCATGGTGATGAACTCCTCTATAGAAGGTACGTTACTCTCTTTCATGAGTTTTTTCATCATCCAGGTTCCCAAGCCAAACATATGGAACTTGGAAAGCTTCAACCTTTTGGGGCCACCCCGGTTCATGAAGTTAAGCATTTTCCTCATCAGCCCTTTGCTTTTAATACCGCCCTCATTTTTCTTAATGATATTCAGTCCCCAGAAGGTGAATAACATGGTGACATCCATCCCCATGCTGGCACCGGTGGTCGCCAGTATGAAAGCGGATAAAGCCCGGTCCAAATCGCCACTAAAGGCCACGATGGTTAACTTTTCCTTCTCTGCCATCTCATTCACCCCCCTTTGGCAGCTTCTTCTCGGATATCAGCGCCACAATGGGGGCAAACCCTTTTATCCCGAGGTAGAGGTTTCCGGCACTTGGGGCAGTAGAATATGGTTACGCCGCAAACCCGGCATAAAGGTAAGTTTGCCTCTGTTATCTCCGCATCACAGTAGGGACAGTAAATGTGCTCCCTTTTCTCTGTCATTGCTTTTTCCCTCCTGTTTTCTTTTTGCTCCGGTAATCCTGTATAGCTTTATTCAGAGCCTGGGCCCCCAGGTTGGAGCAGTGAAACTTTTGCTTGGGCAAGCCCTCCAGCTCGGCAGCTACTGACTGAGGAGTAATTTTCGTGGCTTCTTCCAGTGTCTTGCCTTTAGCCATCTCACTCACCATGCTGGAAACGGCAATCGCCGCCCCACAACCGAAGGTCTTGAACTTAACATCCTCCAGACGGTTGTCTTTGACCTTTATATAGAAAGTCATCATATCTCCACACACTGGATTGCCTACCTCGCCAACGCCATCGGGATTCTCGATTTCCCCCACATTGCGAGGGTTCATGAAGTGATCCATTACCTTTTCACTATAGACTGGCATCTTATTTGCCTCCTTTGCTACTTTTAATGAATTTGGCGTAAAGTGGTGACATCTGCCGTAGCCTATCAACGATAGGCGGCATAGTCTCCAGAACATAATCTATATCTTCAGCGGTGTTATCTATGCCCAGGGTAAAGAGGATGGAGCCCTGGGCCAGCTCATGGGGTATTCCCATGGCAATGAGCACATGGGATGCTTTAAGAGCTCTTGAGGTGCAGGCCGAACCGCTGGAAACAGCAATCCCTTGGCTGTTTAACAGCATAAGCATGGATTCGCCTTCGATAAACTCTACGCAAAAGCTGGCGTGCCCCGGCAGACGATGTTGCGGATGGCCGGTGACGACCACGTGTTCAATCTTGCCGGGCAGCTCCTTGAGCAAGCGGTCACGCAGGGGAGTCAACTGTTTTACCCGCTTTACCGCGTCAGTCTTAGCCAGTTCCGCCGCTTTGCCAAGGCCAACAATAGCCGGAACATTCTCGGTCCCGGCTCGCCGTCCTCCTTCCTGGATGCCGCCGTCAAGAATTGGCATGAGCCGCACACCCTTCCGCACCCACAGCGCACCAACGCCTTTGGGACCATAGAACTGGTTCCCGGCCAGGCTCAGGGCATCTACCCCCAGCTCCCCCACACTAAATGGTATTGTTCCCGCGGTAGCTACGGCATCAGTATGAAAGGGAATTCCCCGCTCCCTAGTTATCTTGGCTATCTCTGGTACGGGCTCTATCGTGCCCACTTCACCGTTAGCCTGCATTATGGAGACCAGTACCGTATCCTTTCTTAGGCTACGGCGCACGTCTTCGGGGTCAACCACTCCGTATTTGTCCACCGGAACTTCACTCACCTCGAAGCCCCACTTCTCCAGAGTTCTCGCTGAGTGCAAGACTGAGAAATGCTCGATAGCGGAAACGACTACGTGTTTCCCCTTTGCCTGCTGTGCCAGCGCCAGGCCCTTGACCGCAAGATTATTGGCCTCAGTGCCACTACCGGTAAAGATTATCTCATCAGCATTAGCCCCAATAAGCCCGGCTACCTGGTCACGAGCTGCCTCTACAGCTTCTCGGCCACCATCTCCCCAGTCGTGCAGTGACGAAGGGTTGCCAAAGACATCACCCAGGTAAGGCATCATTGCCTCACGGACTTCAGGTAGAAGCGGTGTCGTGGCCGCATTATCTAAATATACCTTTCTCATGCTGGCACCTCCCACGTTGTATCCCTAATTTACCTTACATAACAGTTCCTGCCCGCTTAAGGATATAACTGATTACCTTCAGCATCCTCAACAATGATGGCATCCTGCGGGCAACTTTCCGCTGCCGGCGTGCCTGAAAGTCTCTTCCGCAACGCACACACTTAAGGACGAGCATCGCACGTACCTCTATTGTTCTGTCCACATTCTATAGGCCGGTAGGTGATGTGTCAAAAGTCGATACCGAATATGTGGATACGCCCCATGTAGTTCGAAGCCGGAAATGAACAATTACTCAAACTGTTGAGTGAAAACCGATATTGGAATTTGCCTCCTGCTGTGGACAGGAAGGAAGAGTGCCAAAAAAGAAGAGGCCCTCTACTTCGGAAAGAGAGGGCCTAGATGCTTGTTTAAGCGAAGCCAAATCTTACCGCTGAATTCCTAATTATTGCGCTGTGGCTTTTGCCCGCTCTTCTTGGGTCATCTCCGACAGGCGTTTTACCTCTTTCACATCCAGTTTCAGTCCCTGGGCAACTCGAGTGCTATATTCGGTGTCAGCTTTGTAGAAAATTGCTGCCTGGCGCAGCTGGATGCGTTTGAGGGCATTGCACAGGTGCGTCGTTATATTGCCAACCAGGTGGTCTCTATCCTCGTCGGTCATCACCCGGCGATAAAGCTCCCCAGCCTGGAAGAAATCATCATTGGGATGGATATAGGGCTGCCGCGCTGCCTGTCCTGATACCTCAAACGGTGGCTCGCCAGCGTTAGGATTCGGTTCCGGGCCACCGAAGCTATTGGGATAGTAGTTCGGAGCGTCGCCGCTATTATCGCCATAAGCCATAGCAGCATCGCGCTGGTAATAATTTACCGCGTTCTTCGGGCGGTTGATGGGCAGCAGTTGATAATTCGGCCCCAGCCGATGGAGATGTGTATCGTGATAAGAGAAAAGCCGGCCCTGTAAAAGCTTGTCCGGTGACGCAGCGATGCCCGGCACGAAGTTAGCCGGCGAGAATGCCGCCTGCTCCACCTCCGCGAAGTAATTCTTCGGATTCCGGTTGAGCACCAGCCGCCCGATGGTGAATGGTTTTACGTCTGCATGGAACCAGACCTTGGTGATGTCGAAGGGGTCAAACCGGTACTTGTCCGCTTCCTCCGGCGTCATTATCTGCATCTCCAGCCGCCAGGATGGATATTCACCGCGCTCGATGGCGTCATAGAGGTCGCGGGTGGCGTGGTCAGGGTCACTACCCTTCATCTCGGTCGCCTCGTCTCGGGTCAGGTTCTGGATGCCCTGTTCCGTCTTGAAGTGATATTTGACCCAGAAATACTCACCATTATTGTTATACCACTTGAAGGTATGACTGCTGTAGCCGTTCATGTTGCGGTAGGTTCTGGGGGTTCCCCGATCTGAAAACAGAATGGTGACTTGGTGTATCGATTCCGGCGTCAGGGAGAGGAAGTCCCAGAACATATTGGTGTCCTTGAGATTTGAGCCAGGGTTGCGTTTCTGGGTATGGATGAAATCAGGGAATTTCAGCGGGTCGCGGATGAAGAAGACAGGGGTGTTGTTCCCGGTCATGTCATAGTTGCCTTCTTCTGTGTAGAACTTGAGGGCGAAGCCGCGCGGATCCCGCTCGGCATCCGCCGAACCTCTCTCACCACCGACGGTGGAGAAGCGGGCGAATACTTCCGTGCGTTTGCCAATTTCGGATAGGAATTTCGCCTTGGTGTATTTG
>Ga0209979_1002157_pt1 | contig 19455 bp, 20 predicted proteins | sample AnhtaG_FD_183114 | JGI IMG/M metagenome (GOLD analysis project Ga0209979, IMG submission 183114) | Deep subsurface microbial communities from Anholt, Denmark to uncover new lineages of life (NeLLi) - Anholt_01485 metaG (SPAdes) (version 2) | ecosystem: Environmental > Aquatic > Marine > Oceanic...
ATCGCAGCGCCCCTTAAGCGATTTCGCCGTCCTTGCCTTCTCCATCTCCTATGAATTGGACTATTTCAATGTGGTCGAGATTCTAAAATCAAGTGGCATCCCTCTCTTTGCCGCCGACCGCAACAAGTCCCAGCCCCTGGTGATCGCAGGCGGCCCCTGCATGATTGCCAACCCGGAGCCCCTGGCCCCCTTTTTTGATTGCCTCGCCATCGGAGAGGGGGAAGCAATTTTGTCCCCTATGCTTGAGGTTCTCGCCGAGGGCATTGGTGGCAGAAGGGAGGAGCTGCTTCGGGCGCTTGCCTCAGTGCCCGGAGTTTATGTGCCCAGGCTTTATAATGGCAAGCCAATTTCGCGGCAGTGGGTGCGGGAGATCGACGCTTTTGCCACCACCTCGGTGATCCTCACCCCGGAAACGGAGTTTGGCGATATGTACCTCATGGAGATCGCCCGTGGCTGCCCCTGGGGATGCCGCTTCTGCCTCGCCGGTTTTTTATTTCGACCTTTTCGCCACCGCTCTTTAGATAGCCTGCTGGGTCAGGCTGAGATCGGCCTGAAGTTCGAAAAGAGAATTGGGCTTCTAGCGGCTGCCGTCTCAGACCACCCCGATCTGGATGAACTGGTGACCGGGTTGCGCAGAATGGGCGCCCGGCTCTCTGTCAGCTCCCTCAGGGTTTGCCCCTTATCGGAGGCGGTGCTCAAGGCGCTTGCGGAAAGCGGCGCCCAGACCGTTACCCTCGCCCCTGAGGCGGGCTCGGAGAGATTGCGCCGTATTATAAATAAGGGCGTAGCGGATAGGGATATTGTCGAGGCGATAGACAAGGTTGCCGGGCACGGTCTTAGGCAGCTCAAGCTCTATTTCATGATTGGCTTACCCACGGAAACCGATGATGATGTTGATGAGATCGTGAAACTAGCCCTCGCCTTGAAGGGGCGCATTGAGAGGAGGCAGACAGGCTGCCAGATCACCCTTACTGTAGAGCCTTTTGTACCCAAGGCGGGCACCCCCTTTCAATGGCTTCCGATGACCAATGGCGAGATTCTGAGCCATCGCCTCGCCTTGCTCAAAAATAGCCTTAAGCCAAAAGGCATTGATATCAAGTCAGAGAGCGTGGCTTGGATGGTCATCCAAGGGGTATTGGCAAGAGGAGATGCCAGGCTTGCTCAGGCGCTGGCCAAGATGGAGGGGAAATCCCTTTCCTCGTGGCGCCGAGCGCTTGAGGAATGCGGCCTCGATGCCGATTTTTATGTCAACCGAGAGATCCCCCCTACTGAGAGGCTGCCCTGGTCAAACCTTGATTCGGGGGTCGATGCTAGCTATCTTGAAAGGGAGCTCGAGAAAGCGTTTCATGGCGAGGAGACGGCGCCCTGCCCGCCCGTGGGGTGCCAGGAGTGCGGGGTTTGCTGAGCTATGGATATCGAGCGAAATATTCGAGAGATAGAAAGGCGCATTGCCCAAGCGGTAAAGAGGGCGGGCAGGGCGCCCGATGAGATAACCATCGTCGCCGTGACCAAGGAGGTCGAGCCCTGGGCTATTGAGGCTGCTCTCAACGCCGGCATCAGGCACATTGGCGAAAATAGGGTTCAGGAGGCGAGGGATAAGATTGAGCGTTTTTCCGCCTCGGAGCGGCGTCCTACTTGGCACATGGTGGGGCATCTTCAGACCAACAAGGTCAAGACAGCGGTGGAGATTTTTGATATAATCCAAAGCATAGATTCAGTCAAACTAGCAGAGGCTGTAAGCCGGCGCACCCAAAATACCCTTCCCGTATTGCTTCAGGTCAATGTTTCGGGGGAGGGGCCAAAGAGCGGTTTTTCAGTGGCAGAATTGCCCCAGGCGGCGGAGGAGATCGCCCGCCTGCCCAGGCTGGAGGTAAAGGGGCTGATGACCATCGCCCCTCTGGTGAAGGACCCTGAGGAGGTTCGTCCCATATTCCGAAGGCTGCGCCAGCTTCGGGATGCCCTGGGACTGGAACATCTCTCTATGGGGATGACCGATGATTTCGAGGTTGCGGTGGAAGAGGGGGCAACGATGGTGAGGATCGGTCGCGCCATCTTCGGGGAGCCAAGGTAAATTAGCATTTCGGTCAATTTGGAGAAGGACTAGGTCAAGAACATAGTGGCCGAGCCTGAGCTTAGAATTGTATTGCAAACGGGGCCATTTACGCCTCCGGATTCCCTAGTACGGGATTTGGAGGCTACTAGCGATATACAAATCGACCAAAGGCGTTTAGGAGCATCCTTCCGCGGTGGAGGGGGTGCAGGATTTATTGTGGTCACTAGTGCTGCCGACAATATCGCTGTATTGGCTGACCTCCTTCATCGGCATACCAAAAGACTCAAGGAAAAGGGAGGGGACGACCTCTTCGTTCTCTTAGGGGGCAGAGTAAGAACAGATGAGGAAGTGATAGGCTTTCGTGATGTGCAGTGCCGGAGACAGGTATCCTTGAAGGGCAAATCTCAGATCGAAATAAGAGAGGTACTAGAGGAAGATGCAGGAGGATAGGATTATGAAAATTGCCTTTATCGGTGGCGGGGTCATGGGCGAGGCGATGATCAGGGGGATTCTGAGCAAAGGGCTAGCCACGCCCCAAGATATCATCGCCAATGACATTAGCCCAGCGCGATTAGAGAGCCTTAAAGATGAATACAAGATCGTGGTGACTCACGATCATGGCATCGCTGTCAAAGGCGCTAACATTATTGTTCTCGCGGTCAAGCCTCAGAATTTGTCCGAGCTTATGCTAGAGCTGAAGGACAGATTCGTCCGAGGTCAGCTTGTCCTTTCCATCGTCGCCGGGGCGAGCCTGGTCACCATCGCCAATGGCTTGGGGTATAAGTCGGTGGTTCGTGCCATGCCTAATACCCCCGCTCAGATCGGCGAGGGGATGAGCGTGTGGACCGCTTCAAGCGAGGTGAGCGAGAGCCAAAAGGAGGTTGCCAAATCCATCCTGGGGGCGCTGGGCAAGGAAATCTATGTAAGCGATGAGAAATACATCAATATCGCCACCGCTATAAGCGGTAGCGGGCCAGCCTATATCTTCCTGGTCATCGAAGCGCTCGTCGATGCTGCGGTGCACATCGGCTGGCCCCGTGAGAGGGCGGGGGAGCTAGTGCTGCAAACGGTATTGGGGGCGACACGCCTGGCTCAGGAAACGGGCAAGCACCCTGCAGAGCTAAGAAATATGGTCACCTCTCCTGGAGGAACCACGGTGGAAGGTTTGCTCCAGCTGGAGGAGGGTGGGCTCAGAGCGCTGCTCACTCACGCTGTTATTGCAGCTTATGAGAAAGCAAAAATTCTGGGGGGTGAATGAGCTTCTTCCTTTCCTTTATCAGCTTTCTCTGTAACGCGCTCGCTATTATTATTTTCGTACGTGCTATTCTCTCGTGGTTTGCCATCTCTCCTTATGACCCGATCATGGTCTTCCTCTATCGGATTACCGAGCCCATCCTGGCTCCGCTGCGCCGCATAATTCCTAGGATTGGTATGATCGATATCACCCCGGTCATCGCTATCATCATTTTACTGCTCATTCCGCAGCTCCTTGCACGCCTTATCTAGCGAGAAAATGTATAAAAAGATCGATTTGCATGTTCACACCCCCAAGTCCTCCTGCTATGTAGATTATTTAATGCCGGAGGCTAACATCGAGACCTCCCTGGAGGAGATCGTCGATGCAGCGATAGCCTCTGGGCTTGATGCCATCGCCATCACCGACCACAACAGCGCCGAGGGGATTGAAGGGATAAGAGAGCTTGGGAGAGAAAACCGCTTATACGTTTTTCCTGGGGTGGAGATGTCGGCAAAAGGGGGGCATGTCCTTGCCATCTTTGACCAGGATACCCCGGTTGAAAAATTGCGCCGTCTGATAAGGCTCCTCGGCTTCGATGAGGAGGGGCAAGGTCACGGCTTCTGTGAGACCGATCTCTGGCTTGATGAGGTGTTTTGGAGGATAGAGGAGAGCGGAGGGCTCGCCATCGCTGCTCATGTAGACAGGCGACCAAAGGGCTTTCTTGCCTCCGATGAGCCCACCAAAGATAAGCAGAGAATCTACAACAGCAACCACCTTATCGCTTTAGAGATCACCGTTCCCTTCACTAGAAACCTCTGGAATGAAGGAATGGTGCCCGATTTCCCCAAAAAACATGCCTGTATCCAGGGGTCTGATGCGCATGACCCAAAGGAGATTGGCAGACGCCCTATATATGTTGACATCCCCGTCATCGATTTGGAGGGGCTTCGCCTCGCCTTTCGAGAGCATGAAACCAGACTAAGGTTCCCCGATGACCTTGGTGAAGAGAATTCAGCCTCCTAGCCCCTAAAAAATCTATTGACTTTAATCCACGGCTAGGGTAAATTCATTCGCGGAAAGGCAGGTAATGTGTAAAGGCCTTTCTTTTAGAACACGGCAAAATCTCACGAAAGGGGGTCGCAATCAATGTTGGAATGGACTAAGGTAAGGGAATTTGAAGACATCCTCTATGAGAAGGCGGAAGGTGTGGCCAAGATCACCATAAACCGGCCGGAGAGAAGGAATGCCTTTCGCGCCAAGACCTTCCGTGAGATGTCAGAGGCATTCCTCGACGCTTGGGGGGATAGAGATGTTGGCGTGGTAGTCCTCACTGGGGCCGGCGACAAGGCCTTCTGCTCCGGGGGCGACGTCTCGGTAAGGGGGGCCGGAGGATATGGTGGCGAGGAGGAAGGTGCGTCGCTGGGGTTCTCCATCCCCACCCCCTTTGAGCTGATCCGGCACATCTCCAAGCCTGTGATCGCCATGGTCAATGGCTTCGCCATCGGGGGCGGGCATGTGCTCCACGTGCTCTGCGATCTCTCCATCGCCTCGGAGACGGCGGTGTTTGGTCAGGTGGGTCCCAGGTTTGGGAGCTTCGATGCTGGGTTTGGCTCAGCCTATCTGGCCAGGGTTGTGGGGCAGAAAAAGGCTCGGGAGATCTGGTTCCTCTGCCGAAGATACACCGCCCAGGAGGCGCTGGAGATGGGCCTGGTCAACAAGGTGGTGCCTCCCGACAGACTTGAAGAGGAGACCATGGCCTGGTGCAAGGAGATTTTGGCATTGAGCCCTACCGCGCTCAGGGTTCTCAAGTCATCCTTCAACGCCGATGTGGAAAACATCAACGGCATCGAGATGATGGCGATGCACTCCTTGACCATGTACTATGGCAGCGAGGAGGCCGAGGAGGGGGCTATGGCCTTCTTGGAGAAAAGGCCGCCGGATTACTCCAAGTGGAGATAGAAATCCCGATGCATCATTTCCTCGAGCGCTGGCAGGGCTTCCGCTTTTCTTCACAATACCAACCCCAGCCCTATTGGTCCGTGGCTCGTGGTTGTTGAGGATAGCCCATGATGAGCAAGGTTGCCATTGTCACCGACAGCATAGCCTGCCTTACTAGAGAACAGGCGGAGCATTATGGGATCAGGATAGTGCCGGCAAATATCCTCTTCGAAGGCAAGGTGTATCGCGATTGGGTGGATATAAGCCCCTCTGAGGCCTACAGGTTTCTGGAAAAAGACCCTGAACGCTTCACCACATCGCCAGCCTCACCCGTGGAGTATCTGGAGGCTTACCGTGAGTTAGGCAATCGAGCACAAAGCATCCTGTGCATCACCATTTCCTCAAAGCTTAGCGTGTTTTACGATATGGCTCGGGTAGCAAAAGAACAGGCTAGGCAGGAGCTTCCTCAGACCACCATCGAGGTATTGGACTCCCGGACTGCCACCGCGGCACAGGGACTTATCGTCCTCGCGGCGGCTAGAGCAGCAGCGGAAGGCAAGAGCCTGGCTGAGGTCGTTAAAGCGGCGGAGACGCTGATAGGGAAGGTCAGTGTGATTATGGTTATGGAAACCATCCGCTATGTATATCGAACGGGGCGCGTACCTAAGGTTGCGGCACGGATAGGCTCTACCTTTAATGTCAAGCCAATCATCACCATTTCTGATGGTGTGGTGCGCCCTGCTGCCGTCGCTAGAACCAAACAGCGTGGGGTGGACCGGCTCCTCCAGATGATGGGGGATAAGGTGGGCACAAGCCCCCTGCATGTGGCGGTAATGCACGCCGATGCGCTGGAGGAGGCGGAAAAGCTCAAGGAGCGGGTATCATCCGAGTTTGATTGCATTGAGCTTTGGCTCAGTGAGTTCAGCCCTATAATGGGCTATGCCACTGGACCAGGGCTGCTTGGCCTCGCCTTTTACGCCGAGGCCTGATCGAGGGGCAACAATCTGCGGAGCCTAGGAAGGAGCCTATTATGCCCAGGATTGCTGTTGTTACCGATAGTTCTGCTTGCCTGCCCAGGGAGTTGGTAGAACAGTATGGTATTGCCGTGATCCCCTTACTCCTCATCATTGAGGATAAAGAGTATCTGGATGGGGTGGACATAACCCCCGGTGAGTTCTACGCTAAACTAAAGCAGGCGAAAAAGCTTCCCACCACCTCCTCCCCCTCCCCGGGGCAATACCTTGAGGTCTTCCAGGAGCTAAGCCAGAGGGCTGAGGGAATCCTTTGCTTCACCGTCTCCTCCAAGGTGGCGATGATGTATGACTCGGCTCGCCAGGCGGTGGAGCTTGCCAAGGAGACCATCCCCCAGACCCCTATCGAGCTCATCGATTCCAAGACCGCAACGATGGCGCAGGGTTATATGGTATTGGCTGCGGCGAGGGCGGCCGCTCAGGGGCAGAGCCTGGATCAGGTCGCTGAGATAGTACGGGAGATGGTGCCTCAAGCAAATCTGATTTTTCTCCTCGATACCCTGCACTACATGGCAAAGGGAGGGCGTATCCCTAAAGCGGCCGCTTGGGCCAGCTCACTCCTCAGCATCAAGCCCATCCTCACCCTCAGCGAGAGGGATTCTGAGGGGGAGGTGACGCTGCTGGAAAGGACGAGAACCAGGTCTCGGGGGATAGATCGCCTCCTTTCTATAATGGAGGAGCGGGTAGCGGAAGGGGCTCCGGTGCGTGCTGCGGTGCATCATGTCGATGCCCTGGAGGCAGCGGAGAGGCTCAGAGAGCGCATCCAGTCTCGGTTTCACTGCGAGGAGTTCTACATTACCGAGGCGACCCCGGTGGTCGGGACTCATACCGGCCCCGGACTATTAATGCTCGCCTTTTTTAGCGGGATTTGACCCTAGCACTACGGCGGAAAATCCCCTATAATTGAGGCGGTATGGAACTCGTTGAGGATGTTCAAAAATTGAGGGAGAGTCTGGGCCAATTGCCGGAGGCCACGGTCGATCCCGCCTTCATCGTGGTCAGTGGCCTGCCCGGTACTGGCAAATCCTACTTCTGCCGCAGCCTTGCCGAGCGACTGCCCTTCCCCATTTTGGAGAGCGATGCCCTGAGGAAGGTGCTTTCCCCCTCACCAAACTACAGCCCCGGGGAAAGCAATCGTCTTTTTGGGGCCTGCCATCTCCTTATCGAAGAGCTGCTGAGGAGGGGAATACCCCTCATCTTTGACGCTACAAACCTGGTGGAACGCCACCGGGAGCGCCTCTATCAGATTGCCGACCGCATTGGCGCAAGGCTGATCATTGTGCGCGTTGAGGCCCCCCCGGAATTGGTTCGCCAGCGCCTCCAGCATCGCTCCGCCGCTGTCAACCCGGAGGACAAGTCGGAGGCCGACTGGATGGTTTACCAAAAGATGAGGACATCGGTTCAGAGGATCGGGAGAAACTATTTCGCTGTGGATACCTCCAAGGACATCACCCCGGTAATAAGCAAGATTGCGCGAGAGGCGAATCGTTAACTCGAGCTTTGTCCTATTATTGTTTGCTAATCTCGATTTGATATGATGAAGCCAAGAGGGCGAAAAAAGGAGGGGCGATGGAGGTTAAAGTCGTATCAGGAGACATCGCAAAGCTTCCGCTAAGTGCTATCATAGTGAACCTCTTTGAAGGGGTTGAAAGCCCTGCTGGCGCCACTGGAGCGGTGGATAAAGCCCTTGGTGGAGTGATCAGCCAGCTCATCGCCGAGGGGGAGATCAAGGGCAAGCTCGACGAAATCACCATGATCCACAGCATGGGGAAGATCGAAGCGGCAAGGGTAATTGTCGTCGGGCTGGGAAAGGAAAAGGGTCTGAACCTCTCCAGGATTCGCGGGGTTACTGCGGAGGCATGTCGCTTCCTGCGAAAGGCAGGGGCGGAGCAAGTAGGCACTATTGCCCATGGGGCAGGCTTGGGGGGTATCGATGCTGAAAAATCAGCCCAAGCAGTCACCGAGGGCGGTATCTTAGGGCTTTACACCTTCCGCAAGCACCAAACCAAGGAGCCAGAGCAAAAGGAGATCAAGGAGTTCCTCATTGTGGAAAGGGGCAAGAGCAAGCTTTCCGAGATGAAGCGGGGGTGTGCCAGGGGGAGGATAATGGCCGAGGCAACAAATCTCGCGCGGGATATGGCCAACGAACCTGCCAATTATATGACCCCCAGCGACATGGCGGAGGTGGCAAGAAAGGTGGCCCAGGACTACGGTCTTGAGTGCCAGGTAATGGAGCAAGAGGAGATGGAGCAGCTAGGGATGGGCGCCCTCCTCGGCGTGGCTCGAGGAAGCAGAGAGCGGCCAAAGTTCATCCTCCTTAGCTATAAAGGAGGCGACCCCTTACAAAGCTCGCTGGGTCTTGTGGGCAAGGGGATAACCTTCGACTCCGGTGGCATCTCTATCAAGCCCTCTGAGGGTTTGCAGGAACAGAAGGGGGACATGGCGGGTGGAGCTGTGGTGATCGCAGCGATGCGGGCCATCGCCCAGCTGAAGCCAAGGATCAATGTCACTGCGCTGATCCCAGCAACGGAGAACCTCCCCAGTGGCACTGCCCTCAAGCCTGGCGACATCCTCCGAGCGATGAATGGCAAGACCATTGAGATCGTGACCACAGATGCCGAGGGGCGGCTCATTCTAGCCGATGCCCTGAGCTATGCCCGCAAGCTGGAGCTCTCTCCCCTGGTGGATGTGGCTACCTTGACCGGCGCCTGCCATATCGCCCTGGGCGACCTTTGCAGCGGCGCTTTTGGCAACAACCAGGAGCTATTAGAGAAGGTGATAAAGGCTGGCGAGGAGGCTGGTGAGCGCATCTGGCAGATGCCCATGTATGAGGAGTATAAAGAGCAGAACAAGAGCGATGTCGCCGACATCAAGAACTCCGGGGGCAGGTGGGGAGGGGCGATCACCGGTGCCCAGTTCCTCGCCGAATTTGTCGAGGAGACGCCATGGGTTCACCTGGATATTGCCGGAACCCAGCGCACCGATAAGGACCGAGCCTTCCTGGTCAAGGGGGCAACCGGGGTTGTGGTGAGAACTCTGGTCAACCTTGCCCTCGCCCTGGCCCTGGAGTAAAAAGGGAGGCAAAGATGACAGAGTGGTATGGGAACGGGATGCCGCAGCAACATTGGGAAGAGCTATTAAAGATAGAGGATGAAATAAGTGCAGAGATGGAAAAGGGAAAAGAGAAGGCAATAATGGCAATGGGGTTGCCAACGATACATCTCAGCAAGGTGGGAGCGAAGGTAGAAGAACTAAGGAAAAAGGCAAACGAGATAGCAGGCCGATATGGCCCTGTAAGTTTCACCATTCAGGTGGGCTTTCCATTTGGTGCTTCCGTATCGTTTACTTGGTCTGAGTCTGGGAGAGCTGAGTTCCCGTTCCGTTGAAAGGAGGTTTCTAATGAAGGTCAAATGGCTTGGTCATGCATCTTTTCTCTTCACCTCAGACGAGGGAACCAAGATCCTCACCGACCCTTATGAGCTCGGCATGTTTGGGGTCAACTACGACAAAATAGAGGAGGCAGCCGACATCGTGATAGTCAGCCACGATCACCCCGACCATAACAATGTCGGGGGTGTTCCCGGAAGTCCCCAGGTGGTAAAGGGTGCTGGCAGACACCAAGTAAAAGGGATCGAGTTTAAGGGAATAGCCAGCTATCACGACGAGTCAAGCGGCAAAGAGCGGGGTCCGAATGACATATTCTGCTTCACAGTGAACGGGGTTAGGGTCTGCCATCTGGGAGACCTGGGGCATGTGCTTAGTGACCAGCAGCTCGCCGAGATCGGTGAGGTCGATGTCCTTCTCGCCCCGATGGCGGGAACATACACCCTCGACGCTGCCGCAGCCAGTCGGGTCGTCGACCAGATTAAGCCCCGCGTGGTCATCCCCATGCATTTTAAAACGGTCAAGTGCCCCACTTTCCCCGTAACCGATGTGGAGCCTTTCCTGGCGGGCAAGACAAATGTGAAAAGGATGGAAAGCGCAGAGGCCGAGTTTAAGAAGGAGCAGCTACCCTCAGCCACAGAGATCGTGGTGCTAAAGCATGCCCTGTAACAGCTGAGGGCATAGAAGATAGGTCGAGAGGAAGGGTGGCCATGCCGGCAAACCTGCCGCCGGATTATTTCCAGGCTGAGAAGCATTACCGACAGGCCAAGAGCCCCGAGGAGAAGGTGGAGGCTCTTGAGGCGATGTTCTCTATCATGCCCAAGCATAAGGGCACCGATAGGCTTCGTGCCGAGTTGAGAACAAAGATCGCCAAATTTACGGAGGAATCGCAAAGAAAGCTGGCCACCAGTAGAAGGGGGAGCGCCTACTATATAAGGAAGGAGGGGGCAGGTCAGGTGATACTGGCAGGGCTTCCCAATGCTGGCAAGTCCCAGCTAGTATCGACCCTTACCGAGGCATCCCCCGCTGTCGCTGATTACCCCTTCACCACCAAAGCCCCTACCCCGGGGATGATGAGGTTTGAAAATATTCAAATACAATTGGTGGATATCCCCCCGATAATAGACCGCAATGCCCAGCCATGGTTGCCCAATCTCTTAAGGGGTGCCGACCTTCTTCTAATAATGGTGGACCTGAGCGAAGAGCCGCTAAGCCAAATAGAAACCATCTTTGGAGAACTAGGGAAGCTAAAGATAGAGCCTATAGGTGGAAAAGAGGGGCGAAAAGAGGATGCGGAGCCGTGGGTAGTTCAGAAGAAGGCTTTGATTGTGGGGAATAAGGAGGATTGGGAGGGCTCGGAGGAAAACTATAGAAGGTTGGGGTCAAGATATAGTGGGGAATTTCCCCTCATTTCCATCTCTGCCAAGGGGGGGATTGGCTTGGAGGGGTTGAAGGAGGAGATATATCGAAGGCTGGATATCCTTCGGGTATACACAAAGGCCCCGGGTATGAAAGCGGACTTAGAGGAGCCTATAGTCCTCAAGAGGGGGAGCACGGTTGAGGATGTGGCCCAATCTATCCATAAGGATTTCCACGCCAAACTGAAATATGCCCAGCTTTGGGGCTCTGGGAAGTACGATGGGCAGAAGGTGAAAAGGGAGCACATCCTTGAGGATGGCGATGTGATAGAGCTACGCCTCTGAACAGCAGGGCCTGGTCTTCACCCTTGCCTTTTTATCCGCCACAGTTTCTCCGCCAAACCCTCTATATATAATCTGTTCTCAAGCTTTTCTTTCCATCTTTCAGGGATGGATTCGATTCCAAGATAGGCCCCGGAGACGGCCCCGGTCATGGCACCGATGGTGTCGGTATCCCCGCCCAGGCTTATCGCATAAACCACAGCCTCCTCGAAGGACTGGGGGTGGCTCAAGAAGCAATAGATCGCTGTGGGCACCGAATTGAAAGCTTCGATGCCGTTTCCCAGCTCGAGGACGACCCTCGCCTTATCTTCCTCCCCAATTAACCTCTCTATACTCTTTAGCTTCTCTTTGTAAACCTCGTGCTGTATAAAATTGCCGAGTCCCCTCAAGAAATCAGCGCTTTTGAAGGGCGAAGAGGGGTCGGAGGCGGTGGCCAAAGCGACAGCATAGGCCTGTAAAGCGGCACCCTGCTTTCCCAATTCATGGGCATGGGTAATCCTGCTCGATTCATATGCTGCCTCTTTTAATCCGTCTGGGTCATCATAATAAAAGACCCCTATTGGCGCGATTCTCATCGCCGAGCCATTCCCGTAGGAGCCGCCTCCATACAATTTCTCAGCAGCTTTATCCCATGCCTCGCCGCCCTTTATCATCCTGAAGATGCGGGGTGGTCCTGGACCGTAACCACGATAAGGCTCAAGGTCATAATTCCTAATGAAGGTATTTGTCATATGCTCACCGTTGAAGCCTTTATTCTCTATCAATGACTCAGCCACCCCGATGGCCATGTGGGTATCGTCGGTGTAAATTAGAAGGCTGCGCTTCTCTGCCAGAGCCTGAACCTCGTTGTAATCGACCATGTGCCACCCTTCCAGCGATGCTCCCAAGGCATCCCCTACCGCAGTGCCAATCAAGGATCCCAGGAATTTCGACCTCAAAGCTTCCATCTCGCTAGGGTATCCCTTCTAATTCTTGCTTACACTCCTCCAGCAGTCTCTGGTACTGCGAATCAAGCTGAGCTAGGGTCCTCCGCCACTGCTCCTGAAATTGAGGGTGTCTCTCCACCTCAACCCTGCCCGATAAGCCGCCTTGTTGAGCTGCCTGTTGAAGGTTCCTTTGGAACTCCCCTTTCAGCATCTCGTAGGCCTGGCTCCTTTGTTGTTCCCCCTCTTCCTCATAGTGCTTGAAAAGGCGCCTTATCTTGCTATACACATTTTCAACGCCTCCCTTATCCGCTTTCAAGGCCTTGATCCCCTCCATCACGCTTCTATTAATCTCTTTGGCAAGATCGTTTCTTGGCAGGTCTATGTTTCTGAGGAGGATTCCTTTGGCACCTTCAGCTACATACCCTCTTGCCTCCTCATCATACTTGCTCAACTCCGCTATCAGGTTGCACTCACCCCTGAGATATCTGGCGGCCAATCTCTCTCCTTGGGGAACCAAATTCCCTTTTTTTACCTCCTCTTGCGACGCCTCTCCCAGCCTTTTAGCCCTCTCCATGGCGATCTCAAAGGCGCTTTTAAGCTCTCCCACAGCGATCTCCTTTGTGCCCTTTATCCTGCCATATTCCTCTTAAGCCCCTCCTCAGCCTCTTGAGCCTGGGCATATTTTTTAAGACAGGAATAGGAGCAAAAATACATAAGGTCGGGGTCCTGCCCCTGGGGAAGTTTCAAAACGAGCCAGCCTTCGGGCGGGCTGTAGTGAGGATGGGCAATCTCCTTTTTGTCGCAGTAATCGCACCACCAATCCCAAGGCATTATATCCCCCTCGCCCCTTTCTCAAATGGTAGCGCATTAAGGCTGCCTTGGCAACCTGCTAATTAGCACTACCTTTGATCACCAATCTTAGAAAGGCCAAGGGCGAGGGATTGACAAAAGTTATGGGGTTAGTTTAAAGTAGTGGCGATAAGGGGAGGAAGCAGCCTCTAAAACTAATATTTAAGGAGGGTTAAGAAATGGGCGGACCAGGACCAGAGCCAGAGCCACCTCAGCCACAGCAGACTACTTACGCCCTTCATGGGGGAAGGGTAGTTGGCTCCATACTGAGGGAGCACAACATAAAATACGTCTTTGGCATTCCTGCCGCTTTTGTATGGGCCCTTGAAACGGGCTTCTATGAGCACGGCATAAAGCGGATTCATATGCGTCATCAGCAGGCTGGAGCCTATGCCGCTGATGCCTATGCCAGGTGCACCCGCTCACCCGGAATCTGCTTTGGCAGTGCCGGGATGGGGGTAACAGATTCGGTTAGCGGCATAAACCAGGCATGGCTTGCCCGCAGCCCGGTTATCGGACTCTTCGGCATGCATGAGTGGGGTTACAGTCGGAGGGGTGGTCTTCAGGAGGCCTATCCCAGCAGGATATGCGAAACGATGACAAAGTGGAGCATAGATATCGATGATAGGAAGATGGTCCCCCTTTATCTCCGCTGGGCCCTTAGAGACTCTATGGTCTATCCACCAGGGCCGATAGTCCTTGGACTTACATTCCGTGCTTTAGGAGCGATCAAGGGTGAGGAAAGCCTGATAGGGGATATCTCCAAGGAGGTTATGGCATCACCATCGCCATCCCAAGGCGACCCTGCCGCTGTGCAAAGAGCGATAGATCTATTTCTTAAGGCGGAAAGGCCCGTAATAGTCGCCGGTGAGGGCGTTTATTGGGCCGATGCCGCCAACGAGCTCAAGGAGTTTGCCGAACTCCTCAATATCCCTGTCAATATGAGAAGGATAGCCAGAGGAGCGATGGCAGAGGATCATCCCCTGGCCGTCGGCGGAGCGTATAGAGCCGATTTCTGGTCTGAAGCTGACCTGATGATGATAATCGGGCTTCGAGTGGGATGGCTCGAACGCGATGGGAGGCCCCCAGCTTGGCCCGGCCGAGCAAAGCGAATCGTGGTCCACGAATCAGCCACCGATGGCTGGACCTCTTTGCCCACTGAAGAGTTTATCGTTGGCAGCCCTAAATTGGTGCTGAGGCAGATGATAGATTGCGCCAAGAGCTATATAGAGGAGCCACCGCAGAGGTTGGCTTGGTTGGAGTATTTAGACCTCTGCCGCCAGGCCTATGAAGAGGGATTAGCCGAAGATGAAGCGGAGTATGAGAACCGGACCCCGATCCATCCTTGGGTCCTTTCCCAAGAGATCGCCGATTTCCTCGACCCTAACGCCACCATTGTTCTTGACTCCTTCCTTGGTAGCACCCACCTCACAGACAAGATTAAGGCCAAGTTCTGTGGGCAGGTCCTGGACTCTGGGGAGGCTGGCAGCTTTGGTCATGGAATTGGGATGGGCATCGGCGCTCAGCTGGCAAGGCCAGGCAAGCAGGTTTTTGTGCTCACCAGTGACACCAGCATGGGGATCGGGGGTGGCGATGTGGAGACAGCACTAAGATATAACCTGCCCATAGTCTATTTGGTTTGTAACTCAAATAGCTTGGTTGGCGGTGTGGATTGTTGGTTCAAAGGCCAGGCAGAGTCATGGGAGATGTTGCCCAATCTCAGGTATGACAAGATGTATGAGTCTATAGGTTGTCACGGTGAGTATGTCACCGAGCCTGGGGAGATCCTTCCTGCTCTATATCGAGCCTTCGATTCAGGAAAGCCTGCAGTGGTCAATGTTGTTGTCGACAGTAGGATTGTGCATCCTTGGTTTGAGTCGCTTTCCGTTAGATTAGGGGTGATAGTCCACCAACTGGATGTGAATAAGATCGAGGAGCCCTTCAAGTCCTACCTCCTGGAAGGTCGCACCGCGGAGGTGGAAAAGGAGCTGGAAAGAATTGGGATGCCCCGTAGCAGAACGAAGAAGAGGGTACTCGCCTATGACCGTGCTACCTGCTTGTAGGCAGGAAATATAGGTTTCATGGCCTTCTCCAGCATGTGGCGTTCTGCGCCCTCTTGACCTTGGGCTAACCTTGTGCTATACTATGCACACAACAGAATCTGGCACAGACTGTGAACAGGACTAGTAGGCGCCAAGCGGGGGCCAGAGAGTCGGGTTAGGTGTGAGCCGATCTCAGCGCGGGTGACTGAATGGACCTGGGAGTCGCAAACCGAAACCCCGGTTTATCGTGGGCAGTAGGCTTTGCCGGAACGGGCACCGTTATCAGAGCCTAGGGTATCGCCCCGAGAGGTCGGGGCCGTACCTGATAGAGATAGTCGACTTTCGCAATTAAAAGGCTCGTCGACTAATAAGGGTGGCACCGCGAAGTTAAACCCTTCGCCCCTTAAAGGGCGGAGGGTTTTTTGTTAGCTCAAAGAGGATGAGATCTCATGTACAATCCTACATTAAGTGAGGTTCAACAACTGAAGAAACACGGCAACCTGGTGCCCATCTATCGCGAGATTGTTGCCGATTTGGAGACCCCGGTCTCCGCTTACCTGAAGATAGCTCGCGGCGCCCATTCTTTCCTTCTGGAGAGCGTCGAAGGTGGGGAGCGATTGGCACGCTATAGCTTTATAGGTACTGAGCCCTATCTAATACTCAAGACCGGAGGCGGAGAGAGCATCGATCCCCTCCTGGCGGTGGAGAAGGAGCTCAACAAATATAGTCTAGTTTCGGTTTCTGAGCTGCCTCGTTTTCATGGCGGAGCGGTGGGGTATCTGGCTTATGAGGTGGTGAAACACTTTGAAGAGCTGCCTTCGCCCCATTGCGACCCCCTAGGTCTACCGGAGTCGGTTTTCATGTTTGCCGATACCGTGCTCGTATTCGATCACCTGACCCACAAGATCAAGATTGTCAGCCTTGCCCATCTCGATGACGATGTGGAGCGAGCCTATTTGAAGGCAGTGGAAAAGATCGATTCTTTGGCGGAAAGGCTGAGCCAGCCTATGGAGCAAGGCCCAAGGGAAAAGGGGATGCCGGCTACCACGTCTTCCGTCTGGTCCAATCTTTCCCAGGCTGAGTTTGAAGCTAGGGTCGCTCAGGCGAAGGAATACATCTGCGCCGGTGAGATCATTCAGGTAGTCCTGTCGCAGCGTCTTGGCCGAACCACCAATGCCAGCCCCTTTGACATCTATCGAGCGCTGCGCACCGTCAATCCCTCACCCTATATGTACTATCTTCACCTGGGAGACTGCCATATCATCGGTGCCTCGCCAGAGATGCTGGTACGGGTGGAGGATGGGGTGGTAGCGACCCATCCCATCGCCGGAACGCGACCTAGAGGGGCCAACCCGGCCGAGGACCTGATTCTGGAGGACGAGCTTCGCAGCGATGAGAAGGAATGTGCCGAGCATATCATGCTATTGGACCTGGGGCGTAATGACATCGGGCGGGTCAGCGAGCCGGGCACCGTCCAGGTCACCCAGTTGATGGAGGTGGAGCGCTACTCCCACGTAATGCACCTGGTGTCGCATGTTCAGGGGAGGCTGCGCCAAGGGCTCAGTCAATTCGATGCCCTGAGAGCCTGTTTTCCAGCGGGCACTGTCTCCGGCGCTCCCAAGATCCGCGCCATGGAGCTCATTGCCGGGCTGGAGCCGGATAAGAGGGGACCTTATGCTGGAGCGGTGGGCTATTTCAGCTTTTCGGGCAACCTCGATACGGCGATAACCATTCGAACCATTGTAATGACCGAGGATAGCGCCTATGTGCAAGCTGGTGGGGGGATTGTCGCCGACAGTGTACCCGAGCGTGAGTATCAGGAGAGCCTGAATAAGGCTCAAGCCCTGCTCAAAGCCATCGAGCAGGCGGAGGCTTGTGATGCTTCTGCTTATCGATAACTATGACAGCTTTGCTTACAACCTCTTTCAATACCTTAGTGAATTGGGTGAAGAGGTGAGGGTGGTGCGCAATGACAAGGTGACCATCGCTGAGATCGAGGAGATGTCGCCTGAGCGCATCGTGATCTCGCCCGGGCCGGGCACCCCGGATAGAGCGGGCATCTCCAACGAAGTGATTCGCCACTTCGGTGCCAGCATCCCCATCCTGGGTGTCTGCCTGGGACACCAATGTGTCGGCTATAGCTACGGGGCAGTGGTGGAGCGGGCGGGTGAGATCATGCACGGCAAGTCGTCTCTTATCTACCACAATGGCCAGGGCGTCCTCGCCGGACTTCCCAATCCTTTCCCCGCTATTCGCTACCATTCCTTGGTGGTAATAAGCGAGGGTCTCCCCGATTGCCTTGAGATCACCGCCTGGACAGATAAGGGGATCATTATGGGGCTGAGGCACCGCCACTACCCTGTAGAGGGGGTCCAGTTTCACCCCGAATCCATCATGACCGAGGTGGGCAAGGATATACTGAGGAACTTCTTGGGGGCAGTTATATGAAACAAAAGTGGTCGAAAATCAAGGCTATAATCAGTGAGTGGTTTATTTTAACATCAGTGTTCATTCTTGGCGCGATTATACTTGCTTACGCAATTGTTAATCGAGAAAGCATGTCACATTTAGGATGGGCTTTGCTGGTGGGCATAATTTTGTCACTTGTTATTTTCGCTATCGCGCTAATTAAGGCTATGAGAGAGGGCTTTGCCGGTAGATGGATGGCTATCCTTGTGTTGGCTGTAGGCCTTCTTTTCATTCTTTATTTAGCCTATAACTTACGTCAGATAGAGCCTGCAGATTGGGCGCAAATTATGCTCATGTTTGCCTTAGTTGCGGTTGCACTCCTTTCCAGTATGTCGGCAATTAGACAGGCCAATGCCAGCGTGAAAATGGCCGTGGAGATGAGGGAGCAGAGGTATGATATGGTGCGCCCTGTAATAGATATTGAGAGACGGACAGAGGCCGAGGAGCAAATAGGAGAAGGGTTTGCTGCCAAGGAGGAAGACTTCTCTTACGGACTGTGGTGTGTACTCCGCAATATTGGGGTTGGCCCAGCAACTGATGTCTGGTCATTTATCAAGACCGAAACATTTGTCAAGGGTGAAAAAAGCGAGAGCCGGCCGTGGGCTTTTGGCACCCTAGCAATTGGGGAAATGACGCGCAAAGTGAAATTATCTCCAGAGCAAAGGGGCAATCGGTGGTTTTTAGCGGCGTATTACAGAGACGTACATGGTCGCGACATCGAGTCAATCCGAGAGGTAAGCATAGATAAAGACGTGGAAAAAGGAATTCTTAGATGGAACTTAGGCCCACTGGAGACTCGTGTGATACCCAAGGAGGAGTTCCCCAAATGATTCGTGAAGCTATCGATACCTTGGTCCAAGGCAAATCGCTCACCATGGAGCAGGCGGCCAGCGTCATGGAGGAGATCATGGTCGGCGAGGCAACGCCGGCTCAGTTTGGCGCCTTTGTCACCGCGCTCAGGCTCAAGGGGGAGACGGTGGAGGAGATCGCCGGCATGGCAACGGTGATGCGGGAGAGGGCGATTCCAGTGGTTGTCTCCGGGCCGGTGGTCGATACCTGCGGCACTGGGGGCGATGGCTCAGGGAGCTTCAATATCTCCACCGCTGCCGCCTTCGTGGTGGCTGGCGCTGGGCTCAAGGTGGCCAAGCATGGCAACCGAAGCATGAGCTCCAGTTGCGGCAGCGCCGATGTGCTGGAGACGCTAGGGGTGAAGATCGATCTGGGTGCCCAGCAGGTAGAGAAGTGTCTCCAGGAGGTGGGCATAGGCTTCATGTTTGCCCCTGTTTTTCATCCTGCGATGAAGTACGCCGCCGCCCCCAGGCGTGAGATCGGCATTCGCACCGTTTTCAACATCCTGGGCCCCTTGACCAACCCTGCTAGAGCCCAGGCTCAAGTTTTGGGGGTGGCCGATGGCTCGCTGACGATGAAGATGGCGCAGGTGCTAAAGCTGCTCGGTTGCCACCACGCCTTGGTGGTACACGGCGAGGATGGCCTGGATGAGATCACCCTGGGCGGGCGAACTACGGTCTGCGAACTGAAGAAAGGCACGACCAGAAGCTATTCTATAAACCCTGAGGAGCTTGGCTTTCGCCGTACAAGCCTGGAAAGCCTCAGAGGCGGATCGCCTCAGGAGAACGCAGAGATACTAAGCCGCATCCTAAAGGGCGAAAAAGGGCGGTGCCGCGATATAGTGCTTGTGAATGCGGCAGCGGCACTGGTGGCCGGCGAAAAGGCGGAAACTATGGAGCAGGGGCTCGAGCTGGCTAAACAGGCGGTAGATAGCGGCAGAGCATTGGAAAAGCTTGATGGGCTGATCGTAATCAGCC
>Ga0209979_1002158_pt1 | contig 19438 bp, 19 predicted proteins | sample AnhtaG_FD_183114 | JGI IMG/M metagenome (GOLD analysis project Ga0209979, IMG submission 183114) | Deep subsurface microbial communities from Anholt, Denmark to uncover new lineages of life (NeLLi) - Anholt_01485 metaG (SPAdes) (version 2) | ecosystem: Environmental > Aquatic > Marine > Oceanic...
AGCTAGCTCAACTTCTTGCTTCGTAGGCGTTATGCAGTTATAATTAACTCGTTGGGGATTAGTCTAGCGGTAGGACGACTGACTCTGGATCAGTTAGGCCAGGTTCGAATCCTGGATCCCCAGCCAGCTACGGCGCATTCGTCTAGGGGTTTAGGACACCTCCCTCTCAAGGAGGATCGAGTTTTAGAGTTCACCTGACCAAGCTTTGTGTCGCCACAATCAGGTATTTTTGCCCCTTTATCCTAGCTACAAAGAACAGTCAGTTTTTATATCTACTTCCTAGCTAAAGAATTACTGCGATTACCAGAGCTACTTGAATGTTGGCGTCCGAAATTCCCCCTGCTGGGAGTATGTTTTGCGGCGAAAGTGAGAACCTTAAGCAAAAGTCCTGGAAAGGAGTGCCACTTTCTCCCAAAAATGGAGGTAAAGTGAAGATAAGATAGTTGACTCAAACCAGGACTTGGTGGACAATAGTCCTAGTACTAAAGGCCCAGAATCCTATCAAAGCGAGTGCAGCTTGGGGAGTTTGTTCTAGGTGAAGGAACTTAAACAGAACATTAACCGGGGCTAATATGAAGAGCTTAATTTTCATCGGACTAAACGTGGCTGATGCCTACCTCACGAAGACGGCACTGGCAATGGGAGGGACTGAACTCAATCCCATAGGAGTGCTTTGGACTAACATGGTTATCAAGGGGTTTGTAGCATTAGCAATAGTCGTTGGACTCTATTTCTGGGGCAAGGAAAAGTTACTATTGCCTCTTGGTCTGGGAATGTTTGGAATTTGTTGTTGGAACCTAGCAATCTGCTTCACAGCCGAGGTGTTCAGTCACGCTCCTCTGTGGCCGCAATACCTCATGGATATGCTTTGAACCTTTGGATTGACAATCAAGCTGCAGATAGGATTTTAGGCTTCCGATAAAGCTCGAAACTAAGCTCAAAATTCAAATAGGTCACAGATAGGTATCGTCATTCTAAGAAGGGGATACCCACCTTGCGATTGGGCGATGGACTCGCTCTAATGCTTAGTGGGATTCCGATGGGGGTTCAAGCTATCCTCAAACTTCACCGACCTCGTGTATCTCAGCACCATGTCAAGGCTTTCCCAGCCACCAAGTCTCATGATGTGGTCAACCACCATTGACATTGCGATAAGTGCTCAGGGCATCATCAAAGCTAAGGGACCTAGAATAGTGTTCAACCATAGAGATTTGTTCCCACCCACCGAGGGCTTGAACTACGCGGGTAGATAAACCACTTTTCACATTATGAACAATACCTTCTGGATAGGATTGCTAGAGATGTAGTCGTCGTTGTGTAGCCAATTGCATAGCGCCCTGAGGCAAGAATAGAACTTCAGTTTACCGTTGCGGCATGATAAACTGTTCAAATACTGACTTATTGCCTCTGCAGTGAGCGGATAGCCAACGAATTTATCCAGAGTGCAATGGTAGGCTTCAATTGTTCTATCGCTTATTCCGCTAGGACGCGAGTGAAGAAACTTATCAAACAACTCCTTTGTCAAGATAGGTTGTGAACTTTGTGAACAATTGGTAACATAATCAAGTAAGGCGCATTCGTCTAGGGGTTTAGGACACCTCCCTCTCAAGGAGGAGATCACCGGTTCGAATCCGGTATGCGCTACCAAATAGGCAATAATATTACTATAATTGAGTTAGTTGGTTACTTACTATTCGCCAACGTTCAACGATAAAAACGGTGTAGACCGGTGAGTAGACTCTACTCAGACCTGAGTGCTTCAACGGGATTGAGGCGTGAGGCCTGCCAGGCGGGATAAAATCCGAAGAACAAGCCAATGCCAACCGACACCGAAACGGCTAGGATGACTATATCAGCAGTAACTACAGTCGTCATTAGTCCCATACTAGTGACGAAATATGAGACTGCCCAGCCCACGATAACCCCGATGATACCGCCGGCAAACGTCAGGAATGCTGCTTCAATTAGGAATTGACCCCATATGTCTCGTTCTCTGGCTCCCAGTGCCTTGCGGATGCCTATCTCTCTTGTTCTCTCCAGTACCGACACCAGCATTATGTTCATCACACCGATACCTCCCACCAGTAATGAAATGCCAGCGATAGCACCCAAAAGAAGCGTCATTGTGCCTGTCGCTTCCGAGAGCATGCTGGATATCTCCTCCATGGAAATAATACTAAAGTCATCATCGTCAAGGGAACCAAGCCGGTGGCGGGAGCGGAGCAGGCTGGTGATTTCCTCAACGACGTAATCTGCTTGCTCTTCGTCGCTTACCGTCAGCGATATGGACGACACCACGCGCTCGCCCTGTGCAGTTCGCGGCTGGGCAACCGTCTGCTGCAAGGCGGTCAGCGGAATCAGGATGCCGTCATCAGGCGAGCCCCACATGCCCCCCTTGCTATCCAGTACGCCGACAACACGCACAATAATGCTGCCCATCCGCATCTGTTGCCCTATGGAGTCAGCATCTCCGAAGAGCATCTCTTTCACGTTGGAGCCGAGCACGGCTAGCTTCGTGCCGCGCTGATAATCATATTCAGTAAAGAAGGCACCATTGGCAACCTCCAAATTCTGTACCTCCCAATACTCCGGGGTCACCCCGGTAACCTGGGCATTCATATTCTCACCACCGACGACCAGCTGGAGATTGCTGGAGTAGGAAGGGGCCACTGCAGTTATGTAGGGGACCTGCTCTGATATCGCCTCCGCATCTTCCATAGTCAGAGCGGTAGTCCCGCCGGCAGCACCCCTGACTCCGCCAAAGGTGAACGCCCCGGGGCTGATGGTAACCAGGTCTGTCCCCATACTTTCGATATTAGCCAGAATGCTGGCTGTAGCCCCTCTGCCGATGGACATCAGGGCGATCACCGCAGCGACGCCAATAACGATTCCCAGCATGGTCAAAAAGCTGCGGAGCTTGTGAGTAACTACCCCGACCCAGGCAGTGGATAAAGGTTCAAACCACTTCTTCATACCGTTTCCTCCGCAACTATTTGGCCATCCTTGATATGGATGATGCGCTGGCACTGGTGAGCAATGTTGGCGTCATGGGTTACCAAGAGCAGGGTAATGCCCTGCTCAGCATGTAGAGTGGTAAGAATGGAGATTATCTCCTCGCCGGAGCGGCTGTCCAGGTTGCCGGTGGGTTCGTCGGCCAGAATCAGGGGCGGGTTCTTCACCAAAGCCCGGGCGATGGCGACCCTCTGCTGCTCTCCGCCAGAAAGCTCGGTGGGGCGGTGGTTAGCCCGGTCGGAGAGCCCAACCCTAGTCAGTGCTTCCATGACACGTTGACGATCAACACCACCGGCATATCTCATCCCAAGTTCCACATTCGCCAAGGCTGAAAGCCGGGGCAGCAAATTAAAAGTCTGGAAGATAAAGCCAATCTTATGCGCCCTGATTCCAGCCAGTTCACCACTACTGAGGCGGCTAACTTCTCTGTCCTCCAAATAGTAACTGCCTGAAGTTGGTGTATCCAAACAACCAATAAGATTGAGCATGGTTGACTTGCCCGAGCCGGAGGGTCCCATAATCGCCACCAGATCGCCCTGTGCGATATGCAGGGTTATTCCTCTGAGTACCGTCAGCTCTATCTTGCCCATGGGATAGACTTTGGTTATGTCCTGTAACTGAATCATCAACGCCTTCCTAGTGGCCTGGGATGAATGGCATTGGTCCTCTTGGTGCCCGTGGTGCTGATGGGGTAGTCGTCCCCTGTAGAACAACCACCTTCTCGCCCTCACTGAGCCCGTCGGTTACCTCGGTGTATTGCCAGTTACTGATTCCAATCGTTACCGCTTGGTCTTCAATAGTGTCATCAGGTAATACTACCTGGATATAGGTTTGCCCTCCTTGACTGGTAATCGCCCCGTTGGGTACCAGCAGCACATCATTTCTCTGCGCTATCACGATGCTCACGGTGACAGTGAGTCCCTCCCTGAGCTGAAAGTCTTCAAGTATCATCGGCGGTGCTCCTTGCTGTTCCCCCTGTTCCTGCTGCCTCTGTTTCATCATTTCTTCAGCCTCTTCTTGTGTAATCTCGCCCTCTTCAATGGCCTGTCTAAGCCGCTCGGGAAGTTCCCCTGAAGAAATGTTCGGCATTGTCTCCTGCCTTGCCTGCTGCTGTTCCTGCATTACCGTCTCAAGGGACTGTAGTTCTACCTTTACTTCGTAGTTCACTACCCCTGACTGAATGGTAGCTGTTGGCGAGACATGGGTGACTTCGGCCGGAAGGCTCATTCCCTGCATGGCATCCACCTGTACCCAAGCTTCACCTCCAAGCTTTACCTGCAAGAAATCCATCTCGTTGACCAGGATATTCGCTTCAAACTTATTGGGGTCGGCAATAACTACCGCTATGGTACCCTTCTTCACCTCGTCGCCACCATTAACGTTTACCTTGGTAATGAAGCCATCGAAGGGAGCTTTAATCTCGGGACTGGCCTCGAGGGCTTCGGCTAACGCTTCCTGGGCGTCGTTGAGACGCGCTTCGGCAAGCTCGACCTGCAGCTCTTTTATACGGATTTCCTTTGGGTCAGTTGTTCTTCCTGCTACAATATCCCCGGTAATACTGGTGGTGGTCCCCTCCTCAGCCTTTTCCAGGGCAAGTTCGGCATTCTCCAGGTTTATCTCCTCCTGAAGCAGGTCCCGCTCCAGATTTATCAGTTCCTTATCCCATTCCGATGTATCCAGTTTCGCCAGCAACTGTCCCTCTTCCACCGACTCACCCTCTGCCACCAGAATTTCTTCCACCGTTCCCGCCATCTCGAAAGCAAGGTCCTCCTTGAGGGATAACTCCAGATTGCCGCTGGCAGTGATATCTATTGTCAGATCTCCTCGCTGCACAGTTATTACCTGGTTCTCTAGCACCGGTGTCGAGTCTGATTTAAAAGCACTGATTAGCAAGAAAGCGCCCACCCCGCATAGCGCCACGATTAATATTATCCTTGATACTCTCTTCTTCATTAACGCTTTCATTCTCATTGCATTTACTCCTGCCTTTCCGCTGTTGTAGCTGGTAACGAGACAAAATACACTTCTAGCAAAGTAGTATGGCAGGAAATTGTTAAGAAGTTATTAAGTTTGCTAGCGCTTTGAAAAATAATGCCGATATTTAAGCAACTTAACAGAAAGTTAACATTTCGCCCCTATAATGAAGCCGTAATATGAGAATAAAGCCCGCTTGTGGATTGTTAGCAGTGTTGCTGCTAGTTGCCGTGCTTGTGCCATGTACAGTCCAAGCGGAGACCGCGTTAGAGTGGCTAGAGGTGGATAAACCAGGACTAGAGGGCAACGTGGTTGTTACTCCCTCAGAGGTGAGTGAAATCGCCATTGGGAGCAGCGGTGTCCTTTATGCCATAGACAGCGAAAACTCCAAGGTTTACCGTTCACTGGATGCCGGGGTAAGCTGGGAAGACATAACCTCTTACCTGGCTGACGCTGGGGCTGAGTTACCTGTAACTAAGATTGCTGTCGCTCCTGATAAGCCTGGTACCGTAGCCGTGGTTACCGATGGTAGACAAGAGGTTTATGTCTCTGAGGATGGCGGAGATAGTTGGATAGATACTCGCCTTTCGGATGCTGCAGGCTGGAATGCAAGTTTGCTTATTTCTGACATCGCCATTTCTCTAGAATATGGCGGCGAGAGAGATATTGCTATAGGAACAAGGAATCCTGATGGCAGCAGCAATGGCGATATCTGGGTGATAAAGTCAGAGTTTTTCGCCAGTTGGAAAGCTCAGGAGTTGGATATGGATGTGACCTCAGTTTGTTTCTCGCCTGATTATGATAGCGATAAAACGATACTGGTTATCGCCAGCGATATTGAAAAAACCTATCTCTACACCGGTATCAGGGATACTGATAAAAATAGCACAGATTGGGAAGTGACTGCTCCTAAAGTGGAGATAAACGAGGTTGGAGAGGATTCGCCTGGGGAAAGCGAAATCATCTTCTCTGATTTAGCCTTGCCCTCGGATTACTCAGGAGATGAAGCTGAGAGCCGGTTTGTTTATGCTGCTTATAGCTCAAATACGACTGCCGACGATGTTTACCGCATCGAAGATACTGATGTTTTCAGGCTGGATGTCAACCACGGCAGCAAGGTTTCTGTAGCCTCCATTGCCTATTACGGGACAACGACCTCGGGTAAGCTTCTTGCCGGCGAGGTGAACCCCGTTGACGGTTCATTAACTGTCCAGGTATGGCGGACTACGGTTACCGATGATTTTGACCCATCCTCAATACCCCCAACATGGTACCCATCTACCGTACCGCCCACGGGCCCAGGCAACGCCAAGGTGGGATGGAGCCCTGATGGTGAGATAGCTTATTGTGGTACCAGTAAGCCCCCCGGTACCGAGCTACCAGACGAAGGGCGACCAGATGAAAGTGCTCTCTCCGCAAGCCTTGACGGCGATAGATGGCGGCAGATGGGCCTTGTGGACACAACAATTAAGCTTGCTGATATCGTCCCAGCACCTGACTCCAAAAGCCTGTTTATAACAACTTACAGCGACTCTGGCCCTGAGGGTATATGGCGCAGTGCTGGTAGTCGGCTAGGTAAACATTGGCATCGCTTGCTGGCAATAGATACCCTTTCAGACGCTGTTATCCTCAGATTAAGCCCCAATTACAGTGACGATTATACTATATATGCTGCTGAGGTTGGTGGCACCCAAATAGCAGTATCACATGACCGGGGCAACTCGTGGCGGTGGCGGCGTGCCCCAGGACAGGTGATTGATATGGTGGTGGGTGATGAGGAGACTGTCTATGTTGCTTTGGCCGAGGGTTATATTGCAAAAAGCATTGATGGCGCCCGAACCTGGCTAGACCCAGTGGAGACCACTCTCGCCGACATCAATATGCTGGCTATTGTTGATAATGAGACCATCCTTGTCGGCGGCAGAAATGGAGAGGTAGACTATTCCACCGATGGCGGCACCAGCTTTAACCAAATCGGTGAAGCTATCGGCAGCGGCGGTGGCGACGTCCAGGTGGTGGCTGATGTCAACTTCTCCGAAAACGACATCATCTACGCCGCTACCAATCTGCCCGACGAAGGACTCTGGCGCTGGGTCATTGGAGTTTCTACAGAATGGGAGCAGATTGATGAAGATATCACCGAGCTGGCAGAGGGGCAGCGTATCAGCGGCCTAGCTGTAGGCCCTGAAGGGACACTCTATGTCCTCAGGCTGGAGCCAGCCAGCGATACCACTGGCGGCATGACGCGCTGGCTGTGTCCCTCCTGTTGTCAAGAGTGCATGGATTTTGAATACGACTTCATTAATTTCTCGCTGCCGCAGGGTGCCACCTTTAACTCCACTGCGGTGTTCCCCAACACCCTCCCTTATCTTAAGTTATCGGGGGACGCTGAGCAAAACGACCTTTGGACGGTTGATACTGCCAGCCAGACTATTTACCGCTTTCAGGATACCCTGTGCAAATTTGGTCCGAGCCTTGATGCACCACCTAATGCAGCCGTGCTCTCGCTTGGGCCGTGTCCATGCGAACGTCCGCCCAGGCTCATCCTGGAGTGGGAAGAGCTTGAGGATGTGACGGAGTACGAGGTAGCCATGTATCTGGATGCGGATTCTGCCAGCGAGGTATGGACGGTACACAGTGACCATGAGGTTGTAATCGCCACGGGCGGTAATTATCCGGCGTCACTGAGCAGCGGCTCCGCCTATTACTGGAAGGTGAGGACTACCGAGCCGATAAAGAGCCCGTGGTCAGAGATGAGGTCGTTTGCGCTGACGCTTATGGAGGTCGAGGGCCTCTATCCGGCGCCTAGCGCTACGGGGGTATCAGTACGACCCGCCTTCACCTGGGATTCGGTCGCCAAGGCTACTGGCTACGAGTTTCTACTAGCCAGGGATTATGAATTTACCGATGTGGTTGTTGACATGACTGGTACTGACGCCTTGCAGACCACTGCCTGGGGGTGTGATAGGGACTTGGATTATGCCACTACCTATTTCTGGAAGGTGAGAGCTATTAGTGCTACCAGTTACAGTGAGTGGGGGACAGGTGTCTTCACCACCAGGACAGCACCTATAGCACCGCCACCATCTCATTCGTCGTCTCCTCCTTCTTTACCCGAACCGATGCCATCGGTCCCATTCTATCTGCCCATAATAATCGGCCTTGGCGTTACCCTGGTTATTGTCCTGCTTGTCTTGATAGTCAGGACAGGGAGATAGTTCGCCGGGCATAGTGGGCAGGGATGGGTAAATTATTCGAAAATGGGCACAGTGAACGAAAAGCGGCTTCCCTTTCCTAACTCGCTCTGGGCTTCAATCTTGCCCCCATGGGCCTCGACCAGGCGCTTGGCAATGGTCAGGCCTAAACCACTGCCCCCGGTGGCTCTGGCGCGGGACTTGTCCACCCGGTAGAGACGCTCAAAAATGTTAGCTAGGTCCTCAGCAGGAATGCCTTCACCGGTGTCGGCCACGCTTATCTCTACCCAGCTACCCTGCTGTCTGGCAGTCACATTGATGTCTCCCTCAGCAGTATGAGCCACCGCATTCTCCAGAAGGTTACGCAACACCTGGCTAATGCGGTGCGAGTCAATATTCACTGGTGGTAGTTTATCAGGCAGGTTAATGCATACCGATAATCCCTTGGTCGCTGCCTGAGGTTGCATTGCAGCCACTGTGCGGTTGATTAACTCAGCGATGTCTTCAGCCTGGCGGACTAGTTTCAGTTCGCCCGCTTCGGCAAGACTTAGCTCCTGAAGGTCGTCAACCAGCCGTGATAGCAGAGTTGCCTCTTCATGAAGGGAATGAATGGTAGCTGCATCTGGCTTTATCACCCCATCCTGAATTGCCTCCAGATAGCCCTGGATATTGGAAAGAGGAGTTCTTAGCTCGTGGGCGACATCGGCCATGAGGTTCCTCCGCAATTGCTCAGCACGCTCCAGGTCACCAGCCATGGAGTTAAAGGCCTGGGCTAGTTCTCCCACTTCACCCTTGTCATGAAACTTAACCCTCTGGGAAAGATCGCCTTGCCCCAATCGTTTGACGGCGACGGTAAGAGTTTGGATGGGGGCTAAAATTCGCCGTGACAGGACAAAGGTGAATACCAAAGCGATGGCGACTGCCAGTAAACCTCCCCAGAGAAGAAAGCGATTTATTGACTCGGAGAGGCTTTGTGTTGAGGTAGAGTCCGCCTCTGCTGAGGATTCGGGGCTGATATAGAGTGTTCCCAGAGCGCCTTTTCCCCATTGCGATGGCAGAGTCCTGCCCTGTGAGTCGGGATGGTAAGGCTTTCCTAAAAGCTCTCCCCGGGAATCAGCGACTACCACCCCGCTGACGTCGGTCAGCACAACGCGCTGCCCGTAGAGAGTCCCCATCTGCTCCACAAAGGGCTGAATGCCCGTCCAGTTTTGCCGTTGGGAGTAATAATGGGACAGTGAGCGTTCTATCCTGGCAATGCGAATTTGCTCACCGTGTTCCTCATACTGCTGGATTTCACCTTCGGCACCTCGACTGACAAAGAGGGATATCGTGCCAATGGTCACCAGTATTACCAGAATGAAAGCCACCAGGAGACGAAACCGCAGACTATGTATCATTGCTCACCTCTGAGAGTTTGTAGCCAGCTCCATACACTGTTTTTACATATCTGGGGTGGCTGGGGTCTGCCTCAAGCTTTCGACGCAGATTGAGGATGTGAACATCAATCGTACGGTCGAAACCTTCGAAATCATAGCCAAGGGCCTTTTCAATAAGCTCTCCGCGGCTGAAAACCCTACCTGGTTCCTTGGCTAGGACTCCCAGCAACTTAAATTCAACCGTGGTTAGATTTAGAGGTCTACCGGCAAGAGATGCTTCGTGTCTGAGAAAGTTGACAGTGAGCTCACCGCAGTTGATTTGATCAGGACCGCGTTCCCCTGGGAGGCGCCTAAGTACAACTCGGACTCTGGCTGCCAGCTCCTTTGGACTGAAGGGTTTGGTCACATAGTCATCTGCTCCTAGATCCAGGCCGGTTAGCCTGTCTTGCTCAGTAGTCTTGGCGGTGAGCATAATGATGGGCACATCGGATTCAGTCCTGAGGATGCGACAGACCTGGAGGCCATCAAGACCGGGCAACATAAGGTCCAGAACGACAAGGTTTGGGTGGCCTTCACGAGCCAGCCGCAGGGCTTCAACACCATCATAGGCAGTAAGAACCTTGTAGCCATCTCGATTCAGGTAGAGCTTGACCAGTTCCACCGTTTTTGCATCATCATCAACTACCAGAACCCTTTTGCTTGCCATCTCTCAGTCCCTTAACGATTCGTCATGTTTATCTAATGTTATAACATAAATGTTAAGGAATTGTTAATACTAAGAGTTGCTGTTTTTACTTAAGCCACCTTTCCAAACTATAAAAAGGTCACCCGTTATGAAAAAGGAGAGGGGAAGTATTCCCCCTCTCCCGTCAGACTCGCCTCGCCTTCCTCGCTGCATCAGCTTCACCCAACAACGGACCTGGTAATGCTCTAAAGTCCCATTCCGGATGCCTAAGGGGCTGGTAGTACCTGATTACGTTATAGGAGTTTACCTGCCCCAGAAGCAGCGTCCTCCGCCCCACTTCATGTCACCGTGGAAACCATGGCCACAAAAACGCCCAAAGGATCCGGGTAGCGGCGTCTCAGGCCTCGCCTTTTGCCACTCCTTCAGCTCTGGCGGCATGTCTGGCCTCGCCTGCTGCCACTCACTCAGCTGCTGCCTGAACTGTTCCATGTCTGGCCTCGCCTGCAACCATGCCTTGTACTGGTCAGCTTCTTCCTGGGTTATCTTGCCCTGGTCCACTAGGTTCTGAAGTCGGCTCTGAAAAGCTTCATTCCGCATCTCGCTCGAAGCCTGGGCAAAGGCATCTTTTAATGCCTCTGGGTCAATATCGTTGCCTGTGTTCTCTTGGTAGATTGCACAGACTCTGTCTAGCAGAGCTTCAGGTCGAGCCTCAGGCAGGCTCCCATTCTCATCCCCGTTGTCAGCAGCAAGGACTACCCCCACTGTGCCCCCGACCAGTAGCACGGCGGCCAGCACAATAGCGATAAACTTCTTGCTTCGCCACATTTCTAGTTCACCTCCTTTCTGCATATTATTATCAACTGATAATGACATAATGGTAGCATCTGGATATTAAAATCCTGTTAAGATTTGGAGGGAATGATGCACTTAGGGGATAAGCAGTTGCTGTAAAGTCGGAATAAGCTGTTTTTTCAAAGGAAAGGTTGAAATACTTCCAACGCGGGCTACCAAAAAATTGTTCCTGTATGCTAAACTTTGGTAATAAATGAAAAAGCGCGTCTTTTCTGGTTTTCGTCCCACAGGCAAGCAGCATATCGGTAACTATCTAGGGACTATTCAGAATTGCATTTCCCTTCAGGATGAGTATGACTGTATCTATTGTGTAGTGGATATTCATGCGCTTACTACACTCGAAAGCACAGAAAGGCTTCGGGAAGATATTTATGAGATGGTGCTTGACTGGCTGGCGGCTGGCATCGACCCTCAGAAGAGCATTATCTTCGTCCAATCTCATGTCCCTCAAGTGGTAGAGCTTCACACTTTATTCAGCATGGTGACCCCGTTGAGCTGGTTATTGCGTGTGCCCACGTTTAAAGAGAAAGTAAAGGCACAGCCACATAATGTTAATTATGGACTGGTAGGTTATCCAGTTCTTATGACCGCCGATATTGCCCTTTATAAAGGAGAGATTGTTCCTGTAGGTGAGGACCAGCTTCCTCATCTTGAATTAGCTCGAGAGATAGTGCGCCGGTTTAATTCCATTTATGGATTTGTCTTTCCCGAACCACAAGCGAAGCTCACCTCTTTTCCTTTGATTATGGGCTTGGACGGAGTACAGAAGATGAGCAAAAGCTATAACAACTATATTGAGATAGCCGCCTCTCCCCAGGAAATTTTGGAGCGGGTGATGACTGCGTTTACCGACCCAGCGCGGAGGTACCGCTCCGACCCGGGACACCCAGACATGTGTAATATTTTCTGCCTTCACAAATTTTTCACTCCGGCACGAGTAGATGAGATTGCTTCTGAATGTCGTTGTGCCGGCATTGGCTGTGTTGAGTGCAAAAAGATGCTAGCTGAAAGTATTAGCTCAACTCTTAAGCCTTTCCGGGAAAAGCGGGCTATTTTAGCCTCCAAACCTAATTATATTACTGAGGTTCTGGCTGATGGAGCTAACCGAGCTGAGGCTATAGCCAAAGAGACTATCAGGGAGGTTAAAGAGAAGATGAGGCTTCTTCAGCGTGTTCAATTAGAACATATTCGTGACTGAGTTGCTGTTATCCTGCTGGAGCGCAGACATTGCCTTGAGGAATTTAAAGAATCTGCTCTATTTCCACTAAGTTACCAATTCAGTAGCTGACCATTGGTCATTCGCTTCATTGTAGCATAACTCAAATGATTTGCCGCTATCGGTGGTAACTTTAAATAATTTTTTACCTGGCTCTCGCCACTCTTTTTCTATCTCCTCAACCTTATATTCTGTTTCCTGCCACAGGAAAGATTGTGGTCGTTCGGCATAAGTATGACCTGAATAGCAGTGGACTCGAAGGGAAATTTTATTCAACCTCATAGTTTTTAAAACTCAATGATTCCTCTTTTATCGAGTTTGCCAAGATGTTCGAGGGCATTCCAATCTGTGTCAGGTAGTTTTATGTTTTGAGATGCGGGCTCTGGTGTAATGGATTTCTTGGAAATCCTCCCTTTGGAACCGAACTCTATGTATCCTCCCAAATCCCACCTATTCTCGTAGGGGATTCTAGTACAGGCATATGTATTGAAAGGAATCGAAATTCTAGTTGACCCCAGAGGTGGCAAAGAGCGGATGTTTTTTAGCTGAAGGCCATTTGACGCAAATTCATCCCCTTCCCTCCAATCAACCACCTGAAGGGGTATGTAGTCGCAAGAAAACTTACATCTCACTGCTTTGATAACAAGCTCCTCCTTTACTTTGCTGTCCAAAATCAGATCAAAGTAAATAGGGTTTCCAGGCAGCCTATCATGAAGATGTGCTTTACACCCGGTTATTGATATCCTTTCAGGAATATCCTCAACAGTATAGACATCCGCCCCAAACGGTGGTTTTTCTTCACCTTTTTCCTCAAGGTCCACTTTGTATCCTCCTTTAAGTAATATAGATTAATTCTCTTATTTTATATCGATGGCTTTCTCTTGTGCCAGTCAGTTGCTTGCTCGTAGGCAAAGGCAATGCGTAATATCGTCTCCTCGCTGAATGGCTTACCTATAATCTGCATGCCGATGGGTAGGGCTTGTCCTGACCCTGAACGAAGTGAAGGGGAAGGATCGCTAGCGAAGCCAGCAGGGATGGAAATAGCCGGGACGCCAGCAATATTTATCGGCAGGGTGCACACATCGCTCAAATACATCTGCATTGGGTCTTCTATTTTTTCGCCCAGTTTGAAAGCCACTGTTGGCGAAGTTGGAGTGACCAAAGCATCATACTTTTTAAAGGCTTGGTCAAATTCTTGCTTTATCAAGGTGCGCACCTTTTGTGCCTTGAGATAGTAGGCATTATAATAGCCAGCAGATAAAGCATAAGTGCCTAACATTATGCGCCTTTTAACCTCGGAACCGAAACCGAATTGTCGTGTCTTTTCTGTTGTTTCTATCACATTGCTGGCACCTCGCTCAGAGAAGCCATATTTTACTCCATCATAGCGAGCCAGATTTGCTGAAGCTTCAGAGGGAGCAAGTATATAATAGACGGCTAAGGCATACTTGGTAGATGGTAGAGAGGCCTCCCAATCTATTTCTGCACCTAGTTCCTCTAGCCTCCTTATGGCTATTTGCAAAGCTGCTCTTACTTCATTCTGCATGCCCTCTACGAAGTACTCCTGGGGAATACCGATCTTTAGTCCCTCGAGGCTTTGCCCTCGAGGGCTCGAGCCCGAAGGGTCAGGAATTAAGTGCTGGCTATAGTCTGGAACAGGATAGGGAACCGAGGTTGAATCTCTAGGGTCATGTCCAGCAATGGCACGCATCACCAAAGCGCAGTCGGGCACATCTTTAGTTATCGGTCCAATTTGGTCAAGGGAGCTAGCGAAAGCGACTAAACCAAAGCGGCTTACGCGGCCATAGGTTGGTTTGAGGCCGACCATATTACAAAATCCCGCTGGTTGACGGACGCTCCCCCCGGTATCCGAGCCAAGGGCATAGATAGCTTCATCGGTAGCCACAGCAGCGGCTGAGCCACCACTGCTGCCCCCGGGAACACGACTTAAATCCCAAGGGTTATGGGTGGGAAAGAAGGCGGAATGCTCAGTGGAGGAGCCCATAGCGAACTCATCCATATTTGTTTTGCCTAGTATTACTGCCTTTTGTGCCTTCATTTTTTCTATTACTGTGGCATTGTAAGGTGGAATGAAATTTTCCAGCATCTTCGAACCACAAGTGGTTCGTATCCCTTGAGTGCATATCACATCTTTAACCAAGGTAGGTATGCCAGTTAAAGGTGCAATATTACCGCTACTGATATAGTTATCTGCCTCTTCTGCTTGCCTTAAGGCCGAATCCTCAGTAATAGTGACGCAAGCATGAATCTTATCTTCCACTTCAGCGATGCGCTTCAATGCAGATCTGGTGAGTTCAACCGAGGAAATTTTCCTCTGTTTAAGAAGCTCGTGTGCCTCATGAATAGTTAGCTGATGTAGCTCGTTCATTTACAAACAGTCCCTCTAACTTCGCCCCCTATCATTCTGAACGAAGCGAGGAATCTAGAGCCCCTTCGCTTGCCTCTTCGCTTCGTTCAGAGCTTCGGCTCAGGGTGACAGCTAAACGCTCTTATTCCAAGATTGCTTGCACTTTGAAGCAATTCTCTTCTTGTCTGGGGGCATTGGCTAGAACCGCATTCTGGGGATATGATTTAGCTATCCTGTCTTCCCGGAAAACATTTTGCTGGGGGATAGACGGGGTTACTGGTGGCACATTGGTCGTGTCTATTTCCTCGAGTACCTCGAAGTTTTCCAAGATGTTGGATAGCTGAAAGCTAAATTTTTCGATCTCAGCTTCACTCAAGCCTAAACGGGCTAGCCAGGCAATATGTTTTACTTGATCGTAGCTTAATTTCATTTTACGTTAAGGATAATAATTATAGCACTAATTTAATTTCTCGGTGACAATTGCGTAGCATGTGTCAAATTATTTTAAGTAGCTAACCCGACTTTAGATTGTTGCTTATCGTCTGGGTGGGAGCTTATAATTGTAATAATACAGGGAAAGGCTGCGAAGCCAAAAAAGAGAGGATACATAGAATAATGAACTCATATAAACCAGGCAAAGTCCGTAACGTTGTGCTGCTATCTCATTATGGTGCTGGCAAGACTTCCCTCGCTGAAGCGATGCTATTTACCTCGGGGGCTATCAAACGCTTAGGCAGTGTTGAAAGCGGCACTACTACCTCTGATTATGATCCTAGCGAAATTGAGCGCCGCATGAGCATCAGCCTGTCTTTGTTGCCGCAAGAGTGGAAGGGAAGCAAGTTAAATCTCATTGATACTCCTGGTTATGCTGATTTTGCTAGCGAAGTCAATGCAGGTTTGCGTGTCTGCGAGGGAGCAGTGATTGTAGTTTGTGCTGCTTCAGGCGTGGAAGTAGGCACTGAGCAAGTATGGTCCTATGCTGAAAAGATGAATCTACCTCGCTTGCTTCTCGTTAATAAGATGGATCGAGATAATGCTGATTTCTTGCGAACTTTGGCGGAAGTCCAGGCTAAATTAGCAGCAAGATGCTTGCCAGTTCAGCTACCTATAGGGGCGCAGAGTGATTTTCAAGGCATTGCAGACTTAGTGACTATGAAAGGTTATATTGGCTCTACTTTACAGGAAATAGAGCTACCCTCTTCGCTTGTGGAGCAAGCGAAAATTAGCCGTGAGAAGCTGGTGGAAGCCGTGGTTGAGATTGATGATAACCTCATCACTAAGTATTTGGAGGGTGAGGATATAAGCAACGAGGAAATTTTTACGGCTATAAAGCAAGCGACTATAGCCGGTAAGTTAGTGCCTGTTTTTACCGGTTCCGCCTCGCGTAATATTGGCATTAGTTCGCTTTTTGATGCTATTAGTAACTATTTGCCTTCGCCTGAAGAAAGAGATACTACTGTAGCTACAAATTTAATAACTGGCGATAAGGAGGAAGTTAAATCAGAGGCAGGGGCACCCTTAAGCAGCTTCGTTTTTAAGACTAGCGCTGATCCATTTACCGGCAAGGTGAGCTATCTTCGAGTTTACTCGGGCATTATTTTCAGTAATTCCCAAGTTTGGAATGCTAACAAGAAGAGCATGGAGCGTATTGGTCAGCTTTTTACCTTGTTGGGTAAAAATCAGCAGCCGGTGCCTCAATTAGCTGCTGGAGATATTGGGGCAGTAGCCAGGTTAAACTTGACCACTACCGGGGATACTCTTTGTGCTCATGAGCGTCCCGTGACCTTTGAAGGCATTGATTTTCCTCAAGCAAATTTCAGTATGGCGATCCAACCTCAGACAAAAGCTGATCTGGATAAGATGAGTACTGTCTTACCCAGAATTTGCGAGGAAGACCCTTCCTTGAAGGTACATCGTGATCCTGATACTAAGGAGGTCATTGTTTCTGGGGTCGGTGATAGCCATTTAGAGATGGTTAAGGAAAGGATGCGTCGCAAGTTTGGCGTGGAGGTGAAGTTGGAGCCACCAAGGGTTCCTTATAAGGAAACTATTACTGTGCCAACTAAGGCGGAATATAAACATAGGAAACAGTCAGGGGGACATGGCCAATATGGGCATGTCTTTCTGGAGCTAGAGCCTTTATCTCGGGGTAGCGGCTTTGAATTTGGAGCGAAAGTGGTGGGTGGCTCGGTGCCTAAGAATTATATTCCCGCGGTAGAAAAGGGAGTCAATGAGGCGAAACAAGAGGGTGTTGTAGCTAAATATCCTGTAGTTGACGTAAAGGTGACGCTTTATGATGGTAGCTTCCACCCAGTAGATTCCTCCGACATTTGTTTCAAGATTGCTGGAGCACAGGCTTTAAAGAAGGGACTGTCTCAAGGGCAGCCCATACTGCTTGAGCCCATAATGAACCTTAATATAACTGTGCCCGAAGCATATACTGGGGATATTATTGGTGATCTTAATACTAAAAGGGGGCGTGTTCTTGGGATGATCCCTCAGGAAAACAATAATACTATTCAAGCTCAGGCGCCATATGCAGAGCTGCTTCACTATGCTATAGACTTGAGGTCAATGACGCAAGGGCGTGGCAGCTTTACCGTGGAATTTAGCCATTATGAAGAAGTACCAGCCCATATTAGCCAAAAGATCGTTACTGGGCGGAAAGCAGAGTAGGGAATAATACTCTAGCCAGCTAGTAATTCCCTTAGCTTCTTAGTGAAAGCGGGTATCACCTCTTCGTAGCGGCCTACCACTCCGAATTTTGCTTCCCTAAATATATTTGCCTCTGGATCCTTGTTAATCGCTATGATGTTTTTTGAGCCAGAGCAACCTGCTATGTGTTGGCTAGCCCCTGATATAGCTATAGCAATGTAAATATCAGGGGCAACAATCTTGCCTGTGAGGCCAACGTGCAGTGCCTCCGGTACCCAACCATTATCAGCCGGTGGGCGTGAAGCCCCTACTGCGCCATGTAATACGTCAGCTAGCTCCTTCAAGGTCGTTTTGAATGGCTCGGGACCGCCAATGCCTCTACCTCCACTAACTATCACCGGGGCGTCCTCAAGCTTAACCCCGGTTACTTCTTCTTTTACTTTTTCTGTCACTTTTGTCCTTACCTGTGCCATATCTATTTCAACCTTTGTCGGTATGACCTCTCCTTTTCTTGAGTCGTCACGCTCCATTGGCGACATCGCCTTTGCTCTAATAGTAACTACTTGGGGCATAGTGCTGCAGCTAAATATAGCTTGAGCGTTGCCCCCGTATACAGGTTTTGTTTGCAGAAGCAGCTTTGTCTCCGGATCTATGCTTAAGTCAATACAATCTGTTGATAAGCCAGTTCCTAATCTAAAGGCGAGGCGAGGGGCTAAATCTCGGCCTGTAGACGTTTGCCCCATGAGTATAATTCGCGGTGAAATCTCGCTAGCTAGCTTTTCCGCAACCTGGAGGTAAGTATCTGCTTGATACTCCTTGAGTGAAGGGTCTTCTACCGTATAAACTTTGTCAGCTCCGAAAGCGATTGCCTCTTTGGGGGTTTCAGCCACTGTATCACTGGCCAATAGACAGGACAAATCCTCCTTTAAGTCATCGGCAAGATTCCTGCCGCATCCTAGCAATTCAGTAGTAATAGAGGGTAACTTTCCGTTTATTAACTCGCCGCAGACTATCACACCTTTATATTCAGCCATTATTTCCTCCTTGGTTTTAAATTATTTTTGCCTCTCTGAGTTTTGTAGCTAAATTAACACCAGCCTCTACCGGGGTCTCCCCCCCAATTATTTCACATTTAACTTCCTTAACCGGTTGGAAAAGTTTAGCTAACTCGACCCGCCTTCCAGCAGCCCCAACTTGGGATAGCTCAAGCCCTATGTCGGCTGGCTTCCATATAGTAGGTTGTTTTTTAGCTGCTGCCATGATTCCCTTTAGGGCGGGGTAGCGGAGACTACCTAGTTCACTAGTCACAGTAATTAAAGCAGGAAACTCTACCTCCACTACTTCATAGCCATCGGGGATGACTCGCTCTACCCTTAACTTTCCATCAGTAACCTCTAGCCTTCGGGCCAAGGTTACAGCAGGGATACCCAGGATTTCAGCGATGCCCAGGCCAACCTGCCCGGCATCCCAGTCGGAGGATTGCCGGCCGCAGAAAATAAGGTCATACTCTCCTATCTTCTTGATTGCCATTGCCAAAGCATAAGCAGTCGACCAACTATCACCTTCTTCAAAAGCTTCATCCTCCAGAAGGATGAGTTCATCACCACCCACAGCTAATGTTTTCTTAATCACATCACGGACTAGCTTATTACCCAGGCTAAGTATGGTGATTTTGCCGCCTGTCTTGTCTTTAATCCTCAGGGCAGCTTCCATAGCGAACTCATCATATTGACCAATCACGGGTTTTACATCTGGTGGCAAGGTCATTTTGTTAGTAGCTGAATCAACCTTAAATACCACTGGCGGTGCCTCTGGATCGGGCACCTGTTTGCAACAGACAATCATATTTGGCATTTCTCTCCTCCTTTTAAAATAAATTTTTCATATGAAATATAGTTAAAAAATCTGTCCTGTGTTAATAGTTGCTTATAGTGGGGGTGGCTAGTTTTCCTAAAGCTGTGCTAAGCCGTTTGAGACATCTCTCCTTGCCCAATACCGCCATGGTTTGAAATAAGGGTGGTGCTGCAGTGCGCCCTGTGATAGCCACTCGCAATAAGCCGAAGAATTTTCCTGTGGTTAAGTTTAACTCTGTAGCCAGGGAGCGTA
>Ga0209979_1002159_pt1 | contig 19433 bp, 18 predicted proteins | sample AnhtaG_FD_183114 | JGI IMG/M metagenome (GOLD analysis project Ga0209979, IMG submission 183114) | Deep subsurface microbial communities from Anholt, Denmark to uncover new lineages of life (NeLLi) - Anholt_01485 metaG (SPAdes) (version 2) | ecosystem: Environmental > Aquatic > Marine > Oceanic...
TTATAAAGAAAACAAATCCCCTTGGCAATTAGCCCGTGAAAAGATACCTTCTCTTGATAAACGATTGCTCCTCCTCCCTCCTGTTGATCTTGACGCGCTTCTCTCTTTTAAACTCCGTCATTTTAGGCGTCATTCAGTAGTGGGAGATCAAAGACATGTGGGGGGTAATGATCTATTGACCGTTCCCTAAAATTAAAAAAGGTCATGCCCCTTTTTCTTTTCACTTAACGAAAAAATGCCCCTGACTCTTTTTTCTCTTTTTTATTTCTTCGTTAGCTCGGGGATTAGTTTTTGAACCTGGTCGGGCTCGACCTCTCTCACCTCTTTTTCTCCTCGAAGTTTTACTTCCACTATATTCTTGGCCAAGGTCTTTTCTCCCACAGTTACCCTGATGGGAATTCCTATCAGGTCTGCATCTTTGAATTTCACCCCTGCTCTCTCATCGCGGTCATCCATTAACACTTCGTAGCCGGCACTTTCCAGTTGTTTATAAATCCTATTAGAAATGGTCCTTATCTTTTCGTGTTCATAGTTTACAGGCAAAATTAGAACCTGGAAAGGTGCTATGGGTAGTGGCCAGATAATACCATTCTGATCATGGCTCTGCTCGATAGCAGCAGCTACAATTCGAGAAACTCCTATGCCATAACAGCCCATCACAAAATATTTCTCTTTCCCATCCTTATCAAGAAAAGTCGCCCGCAATGTTTTAGAATATTTAGTTCCCAGTTTGAACGTATGCCCAACCTCAATGCCCCGGGAAAATTCTAAAGTTTTCCCGCATTTTGGACAAACATCCCCCTCCTTCGCTCTCCTCAAGTCCAGAATTTCATCTACACTATAATCTCTGTTTATGTTGACATTTTTCAAATGGTAATCTTTTTTATTTGCCCCAGTTACGCCATTAACAATCCCCTCCACAGAATAGTCGGCAAGTAGCTTACACTTTATTTTCAATCCCACCGGACCGGCAAAGCCAAGAGGAGCACCGCTAACTTCCTTAATTGTTTTCTCATCTGCAAGAAAAATTTCATTCACACCAAGATAACTTTTTACCTTGCTCTCGTTAACCTCATGGTCTCCCCTTACCATAACTATTACACATTCACCATTAGTCTTGTAAACCAATGTCTTTATAAATTTATCCGGTTTCTCTTTCAGAAATTTTCCCACTTCTTCAACTGTCTTCATATTTTTCGTTTCAACTTCTTCTAGTTCTTTTAGTCCGCTTCTCTTTCCAGCCTTTCCGCCTACCTTAGCTGGAGGGACACCTTCTGCCTTTTCCAAGTTCGCAGCATAACCGCATTTACAGGAGACTATAATTTCCTCTCCAGTATCAGCAATAACCATAAACTCATGAGAAAAGGCTCCGCCAATGGCACCGGTCTGTGCTTCTACAGAGCGAAACTTTAGACCACATCTCTGGAAAATTCTGGAGTAGGTTTCAAATACATTGTTATAACTTGTTTCTGCATTCTTATCAGTAGCATCAAAACTATAGGCATCCTTCATATAGAATTCCCTGGCCCTGATTACTCCAAACCTGGGTCTGATTTCATCTCGGAACTTGGTCTGAAATTGATAAAGCAAGAGAGGCAATTCTTTATAAGACCTGACTTCCCTGCGCACCAGGTCAGTTATCACTTCTTCATGAGTAGGGCCAAGACAGAAATCTCTTCTATTTCTGTCCTTTAGCCTTATCAACTCTTTCCCATAGAAGTCCCAGCGTCCACTTTCTTCCCACAGTTCTCTTGGCTGCATTGCTGGAAGAGAGACCTCCTGAGCGCCAATTGAGTCCATCTCCTCTCGAATGATGTTCTCCACCTTGTGGAGAACCCTCAAACCTAAAGGCAACCATTCGTAAATACCACTGGCTAATTGTCTCATTATTCCTGAACGAATCATAAGTTGATGGGAAGGTATCTCTGCCTCCCGGGGAATCTCCTTTAATGTGGGTAAGAGATATTTTGAAAGAAGCATAATTCCTCCGGAATTTTGGAGTAGCGAAACTTGTTTCGCGTTAACGCAGAGTAAGCTCTGCTACTCCACTGCTATTTTTTTCTCTTTAAGACTTACATATTTATTTTTACCTATTATGATGTGGTCTAAAAGTTCTATATCCATTGTCTTTCCCACTATGGTAAGCTTCTTGGTAATTTCTAAATCGTCCTCAGATGGTTCGGGGTCACCCGAAGGATGATTATGTGCAATAATTACCCCACAGGCAAGATATTCTATTGCTGGTTGAAATACTTCTCGGGGATGAACCAGATTAGCAGTTAGAGTTCCAATAGAGATTACTTCGTCGTGGATGACCTTATTTCTCGCATTCAAATATAACCCTCGAAACTGCTCCTTCTTCAGCTTTCTCATATCTTCCAAATAGATGTACACATCTTCTGGTCCTCTAATGATGGGCATCTTTCCCGGCTCCTCCTGGAAGAACCTCCTTCCCAGTTCAAAACAGGCAACTATCTGGCAAGCCTTAACTACGGGAATTCCCAGGGTTTCCATCAGTCGTCCAACATTCTTTTCACAAGCAATTGCCTTGGAGCCGTATTCTTTAATTATCCTGTGGGATAACTCCAGAACATTTTCATCCCGGTACCCTGTATTCAGGATAATGGAGACCAATTCCGAAATTCTCAAAACGTCGGGACCGTATTTTACCAATTTCTCACGAGGCTTCTTTTCCTCAGGCATTTCCTTGAGGTTTATGTGGTAACTGCTTCCAATTCTATTCCTCGCCATAACAGCACTATCTCCTTCTTATTTCTTTTTCAATCTCTTCCAAGAGAACATTTATCATCTTTTTTTCCTTAACTTTCTTAATCACTTTACCTCGCCTGAAAAGGAGTCCCACACCCTTTCCCCCGGCTATTCCCACATCTGCCTCCCTGGCTTCTCCGGGACCGTTGACTACACAACCCATTATGGCTATTTTAAGGGGATAAAATCTGGAAGGTTGAACTCTGGCAATAATGCTTTTTTGTCGAAAAAGAGATTCTACCTTTTTCTCTACTTTATTAGTGATTTTAATCAGGTCAATCTGACAGCGACTGCAAGTAGGACAGGAGATGACCTCAGGCCCAAAGCTTCTCAGATTCAATGCTTTCAAAATTTCATACCCAACTCTCACCTCCTCCTCTGGAGAGGCGGTGAGCGATACTCTTATTGTATCACCAATACCCTCGCATAGTAATGTCCCAATACCCAGAGCCGACTTTATGGTACCTGAGAATTCGGTTCCCGCTTCAGTAATTCCTAAATGAAGAGGATAATCTGTTTTCTCAGATATCAACCTGTAAGCCTGAATGGTAGTGGAAACATCTGAGGCTTTAAGGGAAATAACAATTTGGTGAAAATTTTGTTTCTCCAGAATCTTTACATATTGGAGTGCTGAAGCGACCATCTTCTTAGCTTTGCTCATTCTTCCGCTATGAGAAATATCGCCTTGATGAAGGTTAGTTCTCGCCTTTCTTTCGGGCAAAGGGAGTTTCAAGGAACCTGCATTAACTCCTATCCTTATAGGGATTTTTGCTCTTCTGGCAGCCTTTGCTATAGCCTCCACTTTTTCTCGGCTTCCGATGTTTCCTGGATTTATCCTTATCTTATCTACGCCCTGAGTAATAGCCTCCATTGCCAAACGGTAATCGAAGTGGATGTCAGCAACTAAAGGGATATGGACTCTCTTTTTTATCTTTCCTAAAGCTTTAGCTGCTTCCATATCAGGAACAGCTAAACGGACTATTTCGCATCCTGCTTTCTCTAATCGCCTAATCTGGTTGACAGTACTCCTGATATCGTGTGTATCTGTCTTGGTCATAGATTGCACGGAAATCGGAGAATCACTGCCAATAAAAAGATTCCCCACTCTTATCTTGCGTGTCTTTCTCCTTCTCACAATTTTTACCTTCTCAGCCTCAATATATCCTGATAAGTAACCAGAACTAAAAGAAAAATGATTATCACTGCTCCAATCGTCTGAGCAATTTTCATCTTGTTTTCATCCAGGGGCTTACCGGTAATTCCTTCGACCAAATAGAACATAGCATGACCCCCGTCAAGAAGGGGAATAGGAAAAAGATTAAACAGACCAATCCCAGCGCTGATTATAGCAATCAATGACAGCAATTGATAGACTCCTGTTCTTGCCACTTGAGCCACCATCTGGGCAATTCCTATAGGACCAGCAACAGCAGGCTTTACTGCTCCTAAAAGCATCAGCCATATATATTTAAGTGTTAGAACTATAAGGAATGCTGTCTGTTCAAATCCTGCAAAAAGAGAAGATATGAAATTATACTTTCTTGTATGCCAGGCTGGGCCAATTCCTATCAGGCCCACTCCTCTTACCTCATCATATTGAGGTATGATTTTGAGAGGTATTTCTTCCTTTCCTCGCAAGATTTTTATGCTTATCTCCTCACCAGGCTTAGAATGGATTATTTCTGCCATTTCCTTCCAGTTGCTGACTTCCTTTCCGTCTATTGAGATAATCTTATCCTTTTCTAACACACCTGCTTTCTCCGCCGGCATCTCTGGAATCACGCTACCAACTTCTGTTGATTCATAGTGAGGAATCATAATCCCTACAAAAAATGCCATCAAGGAGAAAATAACAATTGCCAAAATAAAATTCATTGCCGGTCCCGAGGCAACGACAAGTATTCTCCGCCACCATTTCTGAGAGAGAAACTCATCGGGTGTTCCCTTTCTCTTCTCCCCGGGATGTTCCCCGGCCATCTTCACGTAACCACCTACAGGAATCAAAGAGACTACATATCGCGTCCCTCCCTTGGTAAAACCTAACCATTCAGGTCCAAATCCTAAAGAGAACTTCTCCACTCTCACTCCCATTCTCTTAGCAGCAATAAGGTGCCCTAACTCGTGAAAAAAGATAACCAGTCCAAAAGTGAATACTATGGAAAATATGGTCAAGAGCATTTTATCTTCTCCCTTGTTCTATTTCTTGCCCACTGGTCTATTTCTAAAATCTTTTTCAAGCTCGTTCTCTTATTTACTTTATGTTCTGCCATTACTGATTCGATAATTTTCGGAATATCAGTAAGTTTTATTTTCCCCACCAGAAAAGCCTCCACGGCAATTTCATCAGCTGCGTTCAAAACAACCGGCATCGTTCCTCCTGTCCTACCAGCCTTGAAAGCCAAACCGAGACAGGAAAAATTCTTTAAATTTGGCTTCTGGAAAGTAAGATGAGCTATCTTTTCTAATTTTAATCCCTGTAATCTACTCAAATAGCGTTGGGGATAGGTAAGTGCAAATTGAATGGGAATGCGCATATCAGCAATTGCCAGTTGAGCTAAAATCGAGCCGTCGACAAGTTCCACTAATGAATGGACAGTTGTTTGTGGGTGAATCAAAACGTCAATGCGATTGATATCAATACCGAAGAGGTGACTGGCTTCAATCGCTTCTAAACCCTTGTTCATCAGGGTTGCTGAGTCGACTGTGATTTTTTTACCCATTTGCCAGGTGGGGTGATGGAGAGTCTCTTTCACAGTTACTTTTTCCAGTTGACTTTTTTTATATTTATAAAAAGGCCCTCCTGAAGCTGTCAATATTAGCCGTCGAACATGCTTTATCTTTTCCGCTCTCAGACATTGAAATATAGCGCTATGCTCACTGTCCAGAGGTAAAATTTTAATTCCTCTCTTCTTGGCAGTCTTAATAATCAAGTCACCTGCCATCACCAGTATTTCTTTATTAGCTAAGGCAATATCTTTACCCGCTTCAATCGCTGCCAAGGTAGGTAACAGTCCGGCTGCACCAACCAAAGCGGAAACCAGAAAATCGGAAACAGGATTCCGGGCAAACTCAATTAATCCAGAAGTCCCCTCATAAATCCTGGGAAGAGGACGGAAACGACGGAGTCTCTTTTTCAATTCTTGAGCCGCCCCTTCATCACCCAGCGCTACAATTGTTGGTCTAAATTCAATTATCTGCTTTATCAGTAAGTCTACGTTCTTCTGGGCAGAGATTCCTGTAATTTTATAACCTTTACCCAGTTTCCTCACTACATTTAATGTATTAACCCCTATGGACCCAGTCGAGCCCAGAATTGCAATCTTTTTCAAGATATCTCCTTTTCAGCGCAAAAATAACTGGATATAGTAATATAGTAGGGGGGCATTGAACATCAGGCTATCTACTTTGTCCAACATTCCTCCATGTCCACCAGGAAAGAGGTTACCTGAATCTTTCACCCCGGCATTTCTCTTGAACAGCGATTCAGCTAAGTCTCCTACCTGTCCACCAATTCCCAAGAGAAGCCCGGTGACCAGACATCCTATAGGAGTAATAAAATTGAGGTCTAAATTGAGGCGGGTGAAAAATTGCAATCCCAATAATGCTCGGCAACCAAAAACTACACCAATCCCTGTCAGCAAACCAGAAATGGCTCCCTCCCAGGTTTTATTGGGACTGATGAGACGGCTCAACTTATGCCGTCCAAACTTTGTTCCTACCCAATATGCGCCAGTATCCACACACCAAGTAGTTATAAATAGAAGATATATCAGCCCTTCTCCATGAGGGCGAAGGTCGCGAAGAAGAATTAAATGGCTCAACAGCCAAGAGATATAAAATATTCCCAGGAAAGTTACTGAAACAGAAGAGACACCGAATTTGATTTCTTTCTTCAAAATTACGTCGATTAAGATTAGAAACAAAAATATAGTAACAACGAATCCTCCCAGTCCGCCAGATAACTTTCCCTGAAAGAGAAAAAAGCTGAGACAAAGAAAAAACCCTCCCAGCACTCCCAGGAACTTCTGGGGATGGTAATTTCTCCTCTCCATCAAATGATAAAATTCGAGAAGACTTACAATAACTCCAGCAAGAACTAAAAGAAAAAAGGGGATAACCCCCCAATGTATTATCAACAGCAATATGGGAATAACAACTAATGGTGTCTTTATTCGCTCCATTATCTCTCTTATCCGTTTTTTACCCTACCGAAACGACGCTCCCTCCCCTGATAATCTATGAGTGCCAAAAGTAATTCCTGGCGGTTGAAATCTGGCCAGAGAACCGGGGTAACGTAAATTTCAGAATAAGCAATTTGCCAGAGGAGAAAGTTGCTTATCCTGAATTCACCACTGGTACGAATCAACAGGTCGGGATCAGGTAGGCCAGTGGTATAAAGATAGTTATTAAAAAACTCTTCATTAATATCTTCTACTTTTTTTCTTCTATTAGAAACCTGTCTAGCAATTTCCCTGCAGGCATGAACTATCTCTTCCCGTCCACCATAACTCAGAGCTAAATTCAGAATCAGTCCTCTATTTTCCTTGGTGGCATCTATCGTCTTGGATAATTCAATACGTACCTTAGTGGGTAACCTCTCTATCTGTCCAGAGGCAAGAAGCTTAATGTTATTCTTTTGTAAATTATTTATTTCCTGTCTTAAGAATCTGGACAGCAGATTCATCAGAGCATAAACTTCTCTTTTGGGCCTGTCCCAGTTCTCTGTGGAAAAAGCAAAAAGTGTAAGTATTTTAATCCCTGTTTCACTACAGAATTCTACAATTTTCCTTATCGCCTTTGTGCCTTCCAGGTGACCAGCAATTCGTCTACAGTTATGTTTTTTTGCCCAACGACCATTACCGTCCATAATGATTGCTATATGCTGAGGAAGTCTCTTTCTATCAATTAGCTTAAGAAGTTCTTTGTAATTATCCAACTGCTTCTCCCCATTTTTATTCTATTTTTACTATCTGAAATCTGAAATTTGAAATCTATCTATTATACTTCCATTATCTCTTTCTCTTTATGCCTGAGAGCTTCATCAATCTTTTCAATATATTCATTTGTTACCTGACTAATTTTTTCTGTAGATTTAAACTTCTCGTCTTCAGAAATCACCTTTTTTGTTTCCAACTCCTTCAACTCATCTTTGGTCTGCCTTCTAATGTTCCGCAGTTCCACCTTGTGGTCCTCAGTAATCTTTCCGATTCTCTTTACAAGCTCTCTTCGGCGTTCTTCAGTTAAGGTGGGTATTTTTAGCCGGATAATTTTCCCATCGTTGAGGGGGCTCAATCCCAAATCGGACTTTAAAATTGCCTTTTCTATCTCTGGAATGACGCTTTTATCCCAGGGTTTTATCTCGATTAATCTTACCTCTGGGATAACAATGTTGGCGACTTGACTGATGGGGACCTGGGCTCCATAATAGGCAACTCGAATACCTTCCAACAGAGTGGTGGAGGCGCGACCAGTACGAATAGTCGTGAATTCGTGTTTCAAATCCTCAATTGCTTTTTCCATTTGCAGTTTAACCTTATCATAAATGTTCTTTGCCATACGCGCTATTCTCTCCTCCTCACTTGATTATTGTACCCACCTTTTCTCCACAGATCGCTTTTTTAATCTGCCCAGCTTTGTTTATATTGAATACCATAATGGGTATTTTATTCTCCCAGCAAAGGGAAAGCGCCGTTGCATCCACAACCTTCAATCGACGATTTATTGCTTCCATAAAGGTGAGACTACTGAACTTCTTGGCTTTCTTATACTTTGCGGGGTCCTTATCATAAACGCCATCAACTTTCGTCGCCTTCATAATTATTTCCGCACCAATTTCTACTGCTCGTAACGCTGCAGCTGTATCAGTTGTAAAGTAAGGGTTCCCTGTTCCTCCGGCAAAGATAACTATCCTTTTCTTTTCCAAGTGGCGGATTGCTCTGCGGCGAATAAACGGCTCGGCAAGTTTGGCTATCTCTATGGCGGTCTGGACTCTGGTGGGAATTCCCAGCTCTTCTAACGAGTCTTGAAGAGCCAGTCCATTAATTATTGTTGCCAACATTCCCATATAATCGGCTGTAACTCTGTCAATCTCCTGGGCAAAAAGAGAAATCCCTCTCCATATATTTCCTCCACCCACTACCACGGCAAGTTGCACACCCAGAGAGTAAGCCTTTCTTATTTCTCCAGCAAAGAATTTGAGCATTTGGGGATCGATTCCATATCTGTGAGTGCCCGTTAGAACTTCCCCACTCATTTTCAAAACAACTCGCTTATATTTGACCTTTGCCATTTTCCTCCTCCCTTTATTTTTTTCCTCCCTCTCGGGAGGACTCCAGGTTCTGGAGTCCTTGCGAAACGCGTAGGGGCGACCCTTGTGGTCGCCCAAACCTCCCTTTCGGGAGGAGTCCGGCTTTCTATTCCTCACCTACCTTTAAACGAGTGAACCGACCCACTCTAATATTCTCTCCCAGTTTGGTGATCGATTCTGTTATGAGGTCTTTGACCTTAAGTTTAGGATCCTTAATGTACGGTTGTTCCAGAAGACAGACTTGAGTGAAATATTTTTCCAGCCTACCTTGAGCAATCTTCTCTATGACCTTTTCTGGCTTCCCCGATTCCTGTGATTGTTTCTTATATATCTCTTTTTCCTTTTCAATAACTTTCTTAGGTACATCTTCAGGTTTAATCCACAGAGGGTCCATGGCTGCTATTTGCATTGCCAATTCCTTTGCCAGTTGAGAAAACTCGCTCGTTTTGGCAACGAAATCGGTCTCGCAGTTTATCTCTAACAGAACGCCTAATTTATTCCCGCTATGGACATAAGAAGAGACTAATCCTTCCTGTGTCTCTCTGGCAGAACGTTTGATCGCTACGACACTCCCTTTCTCTCTCAAAATATCCTGAGCCTTTTGAATATCTCCACCAGCCTCTAATAACGCCTGTTTACAATCCATTACTCCCGCACCCGTCTTATTCCGAAGTTCCCGAATTAAGTCCTTGCTTATCTGCATTTATTTCTCCTTTTTTCTCGAAGTCTATATTTTTTTCTTCCTTGACTTCTTCTTTTACTTCTTCTTGAGGAAGTTCTTCTTTTACTTCTTCAGTAACTTCTTCTTTCTCTCTTAACTCTTTACCTTCAACCACCGCCTCAGCGACTAGGTGAGTAATTAACTTAATTGACCTGATAGCATCATCGTTGCCGGGAATTACATAAGTTATCCTCTCAGGGTCACAATTTGTGTCCACCAAGGCGACAACCGGAATCTCCAATTTAATTGCTTCGGAGACGGCAATTGCCTCTTGAGGTATATCGATAACAAAGATCGCTGCCGGCAAGTCCTCCATATCTCTAATCCCTGATAGTCCCTTTACCAGCTTCAATTTTTCCTTCTCTATCTTAGCTAATTCCTTCTTGGTGAGAGTAGTAGACTTTGATTCTTGCTGAAGTTGCTCCAGTTTCTTCAGTCGCTCCACGCTCTGGCGAATGGTGGAGAAATTGGTCAGCATCCCTCCCCACCATCGCTGATTAACATAAAACATCCCACACCTTTCTGCTTCTTCTTTTATGATTTCTTGAGCCTGACGCTTGGTTCCCACAAAGAGCACTGTCTGATTGTTGGCTACAATGTTGCGAACGAACCTATAAGCCTCTTTTATCTTCGCCAATGTCTTTTGCAAATCGATAATGTGGATGTTGTTACGAGCACCGAAGATATACTGAGCCATTTTGGGATTCCACCTTTTGGTCTGATGTCCAAAGTGGACTCCTGCTTCCAACAACTGTTTCATAGTTACAATCGCCATTCTTCCTCCTTAATTTACCCCGTTAGAATACAAAGTTAAAATTTCTCCTCAAACCCGTTAGAAACAAGTCTCCCACACAGGGTAAAAGTGGCAAAGTTTTCTAACGGGGCTTATCTCACCGACGCATTAAAATATATAAGATTATTCCCAGAATTAAGGTCAGTCCCAAAATTCCCAGATGGAATTTCTTCTTTTCTATTGTGAACTTCTCAGGCCTTAGCCTTTTGACTGTTGCTTTCTTTTCCACAACAGCCTCACCTAATATGCCTGGGCTAAACCTTGTCCTAACTACCCATTGCTCTCCTTCTTCCCTTACTTCTTCCACTATTGTGGATAGGGGAATTACCTCCTCGCCTTTGCATCCACCTAAAAGACGAGAAAGATATTGAGCAATATCCCGTGAATCTAAAATTTTCACTAAAATTAAGTCGTTTTTTCTTAGTTTCTCAATCTCTACTGATGAAGAAGAGGCATCAGTAACCAACTCCGTGTTTAAAACAATTGTGCTCTCTTTTCTATTAACCGTTTCTCCAGCCTTACTCAAAGAGGGTTTAACTCCTCCCTCAGAGGAAATGGTTGACTCTTGAGGAAACTTAAATTGGCTCAAATTAAGTTCCTCGACATCCATTTCTACTTTAAGCTGAGGGTCCTCTAAAGATTTACTGATGATTGATCGAAGGATAACGGTTGTCTCTTCATAATTTCTATCTTTCAGATTCTGGAAGAAAGACTTTCTGTGCTCGCTTGCAATCTCCCAGTTCAAATTCTGCTCCAGCTTCTGAATTAACTCGTGTACACAACCCTCGCTGAGACGATCTGCATAGAGCTTCTTTTCGAAGTCGCGCCATTTACAATTGATATCTCCCTCATAAATTACGGGATCGTATGTGGCTACTGCACCCAAACGAACAATCCTCTTTTGATGGAGATGGCTAATAACTATAAACTGACCATAAACATTGGTCTGGTCACATATAAACTTTCCTTTAATTACTATGATGTATCTAAGAAGTTGATCTATCGATTTTATAGCTTTTTCTAAGTTATTTCCTGTTGAATGGAGAGCCAGTTCTGCCTGACCCTCATCACAACCTGTCTCTTCCATGAGAATCTTTACATTCTCTCTCATCTTTCTCTCTTCTCAGGCACGAGGATGATATTTTCTATATACTCTCTTTAATCTTTCTGTGGTCACATGAGTATATATTTGAGTAGTAGATAGACTGGCATGCCCTAACATTTCCTGTACAGCTCTCAAATCACAGCCAGCATCTAATAGATGTGTGGCAAATGTGTGTCTCAAAGTGTGTGGGCTTACTCCCTTTTTGATACTGGCAAGCCTGATGTATTTATGAACAAGACGGTTTATGCTTTGTGTATTTAACCGCGACCCCTGAAAATTCAAAAATAATGGCCCTTTACTGTAAGGCAAATTCTGGAAACTTTTAATTTTAAAAAAAGCAGACTTTTCCGGCAATTGGCGCATTTTCAAATAGCGTTCGATAGAGGTAAGTCCCATCTCTCCAATGGGCACTAACCTTTCTTTCGACCCTTTACCTTTCACCTTAATCATCCCCCCTAACAGGTCAACATCGCTTATATTCAAGTTTACCAGCTCACTCACTCTCAGACCCGAGCCATATAATACCTCTAAGATTGCCCTGTCTCTCAAGCCTATAAGAGTTCTCCTATTAGGCAATTCCAAGAGTAGCCTGACTTCATGCAAATCCAAAAAATGAGGCACTTTCTTCATTTGTTTTGGTGTAAGAATATGAATTGTCGGGTTTTGAGCTATAATTTTTTCCCGCGTCAAATAACCAAAGAACGACCGAATACTGGAGAGTTTTCGAGCAATGGTGCTTTTTTCAAGATTCTTACCTGCAAGGTAAGCCAGAAACTTTCTCACCTGCAAGCGATCAACTTTGTTGAAACTATTTATCTTGTCTCTTTTAAAAAAATTGATAAAGCTTTTCAGGTCGCCCTTATAACTTACCAGAGTATGCGGGGAAAAATTCCTTTCTACTCTCAAGTGTGTAATAAATTCATCCAGATAGATTTCCATTGATTTTATGGTGACAGGCACCTTTTGCCCTATCTATTCTTTTTTCGGAATTGACTTAGTATTTTTGCATTTGGGATAAGCACTACAGGCAAGGAATTTGCCTCTCCGGCCCCACTTAATTACCATAGGGCTTCCACACTTCAGACATTTTTCTTCGGTCATCTCGGTGACTATCTTGTTCCCCTGTTTATCCAGGGGAAGAGTATAACGACAACGAGGAAATGCAGAGCAAGCAAGAAATTTCCCGTAGCGCCCAATTCTGATTACCATGGGGCTTTTGCACTCTGGACAGATCTCCTTAGTCATCTGTGGTTTGATTTTCTCCATATTTTTATAAGCAATGTTCAGGGTTTCCTTAAAGGGTTGATAAAAGTTCTTTAGGACTTCAACCCACTCCATTTTTCCCAAGGCAATCTCATCCAGATTCTCTTCCATATGAGCAGTGAAATCGATGTCCATGATTTTGGGAAAGTATTTAACTAACAAGTCGCTAACTATAATCCCCGTCTCTTCAGGATGGAACTGTTTATTACTCAATGTTACATACCTTCTTTCCAAAAGAGTGCTTATTGTGGGAGCATAGGTTGAAGGTCGACCGATACCGTGCTCTTCAAGAGTCTTAATTAGACTCGCAACCGTATAATGTGGAGGAGGCTCAGTGAAGTGCTGCTCGGGAACAACCTCTTTTAAAACTAAACTATCACCCTCCTCAAGAGGAGGAAGAACTTTTTCCTCTTCTTCTTTCTCTTCCTGATAGACTTTAAGGAATCCGGGAAACTTAACCTTCTGTCCTGTAGCACGAAAGACATAATCACTCGCTCTGATATCCACAGCTATTGTGTCAAATATCGCTGAAGCCATCTGGCTGGATATAAACCTTTGCCAGATCAGGCTATAAAGTTTAAATTGTGTGGCATTTAGATATTTCGATACGGCTTCCGGAGTGCGCAGATAGGAGGTTGGTCGGATAGCCTCATGAGCTTCCTGGGCAACTTTACTCTTACTTTTGTAAATCCTCGGCTTTTGAGGTAAGTAGCTTTCGCCAAACTTTTTCCTGATAAACTTAAGCGCCTCAGCCTGAGCTGAGGAAGAGACAGCGAAGGAATCTGTGCGCATATACGTTATTAACCCTACACTCTCTTCCTTTCCCAGGTCGATGCCTTCGTAGAGCTGTTGTGCTATCACCATTGTTTTAGTCGCCGAGAAACCAAACTTTCGGGAGGCCTCCTGTTGCAGGCTACTCGTGTTAAACGGAGGAGAAGGATTACGCTTCTTAGGCTTTCTGGTTACTTCCGAGACAATAAACTCTTTACCTCTCACATCCCGACAAATCTTTTTCGCCCCTGACTCATTTGCAATTTCCAGTTTTTTAAATTTCTTTTTTTCCTTAGCAATGAGATTTGCCGTAAAGATTCGTTCTTCATCCCTCTTGCTCAAATGGGCAAGTATCGTCCAGTACTCTTGAGGAACAAATTTCTCAATTTGCTTTTCCCTCTCAACAATCAACCTAAGAGTTACTGATTGTACCCGTCCTGCAGAAAGCCCCCTTCTGACTTTGCCACTCAAAAGAGGACTGAGCTTATATCCCACCAGCCGGTCAAGTATACGTCTTGCCTGTTGAGCATTAACTAAATGGAGGTCAATCTGGCGTGGAGAACGAAGAGAATTAGCAATTGTCTCTTTAGTTATCTCATGAAACACTATCCGTTTTACTTTTCCCTGGTCAGTCTTTGTGGCGGTAACTAAATGCCATCCTATGGCCTCTCCTTCTCGATCCTGGTCAGTAGCAAGATAAACCTGTTCAGCTTCCTTTATTGCCTTGGTTAACTCTTTCACAATTTTCTTTTTATTTTTAATAATTTCATAAGTAGGCTTAAAATTGTTTTTTATATCCACTCCTAACCTACGAGGAGGCAAATCACACACATGCCCCATAGAAGATTTAATCACGTAGTCTTTCCCCAATATCTTCCCGATCGTCTTTGCCTTAGTAGGTGATTCGACAATAACTAAAGCCTTAACCATAGGCTTACCCAATAGACTAACCCTGTAATTTAATGCAGATATTTCTTCCGTCCCTTGGAGTCATAGTCTTCCTGGTAACTTTCTTCCAGAACGTCAAGTAACATCTCTTCCAGTTCACTTGCAGACAATTTCAACTTCTCTAAGTATTCCTTGATTTCTCTAATTCCAAAATTCTCTCCATCCCGGAACATATCTTCATCCCTTAATTTCCTTGCCATATTCTCCTCCTATATTATAGATTTCAGATTTCAGATTTCAGATTTGTAATCTGTAATTTGTAATTTTTTATTATTGTGCTTCTGGAACGCGCAAAAACATCTTCCCCATTACTTGTCTAATTCTACCTTTCATTTCCAAATTCATGAGAACAGATGAGATCCTGTTTATAGCTAGACCGCTCTGTTTACTTATCAAATCAATATGAATAGGCTCAAATGATAATAGGTTATACACTCTTTCTTCCTCTGAAGACAACTTTACTTCCCTAAGAGACTTTATAGCCGGAGATACAGGTAGAACATCTCTTAAACAACGTATCTCTTCAATAATATCCTCACATTCCTCTACCAGTTTCGCACCTTGTTTTATTAATGAATGACTGCCCTTAGTTCCTAAATTGAAGATATTTCCCGGAACAGCAAAAACTTCCCTGCCCTGCTCCAGGGCACACCCAGCAGTGATTAAAGCACCGCTTCTGAAACCAGCCTCGACGATCACCACCCCTAAACTGAGTCCGCTTATAATTCTATTTCGCATAGGAAAATTCATTTTTTCCGGTCGTGTGCCCATAGGAAATTCGGAAACTACAACCCCCCGTTCACTAATCTCATTAAAAAGAGCCCTATTCTCCGGAGGGTAACAGATATCGATGCCACATCCCAAAACAGCAATAGTTCTTCCCCCACAAGATAGAGCCCCTTTATGGGCAGAGGTATCGATTCCCCGGGCCAAGCCGCTAACTATACTTATTTCTCTTTCAGCCAATTCTTTACTCAGTTTTTCTGCCACCATTTTTCCATAAGTAGTTGGTCGCCTGGTTCCTACCATGGCAATGGCAATTCTATCTTCTGGCAACAATTTCCCTTTTACATACAGCACAATGGGTGGATCGAAAATAGATTTTAAGTTTGCCGGATAGTTATCGTCAGAAAATGTTACTACAGAAACTTTTTGTTTTTTAATTCTGGATATCTCTTTTTCTATATCTAATTTATCTCTGGAGCTGACAATTTGCCTGGCCGTGTACTCCCCAATACCGGCAACGTGTTGAAGTTCGTTCAAATTTGCCTCAAGTATGGCTTGAGGAGACCCGAAGTGTTCTAACAGCTTCTGGCATCTCATCGCCCCTATACCAGGAATCATATTTAGAGTCAGCCAATGTTCAATTTTATCTGCCATTTCTTTCCTCTACGAAAATAAAGTTTTTTGGCACAAAACATAATATTATATACAAAATCCCAGTAATATGTCAAGCAATCCCCTCAAAAGAGTGTAGTGTAGCCCTATGGACGTAATTTCTGCGGGGATAAAGTCCTACATCACCAATTTCAAATTTCAAATTGCGGGCATAAAACTCTACACTACCAATTGTCTGGTTATGCAAAAGAGAGTGAAAACATGGAATGAATGAAAGAATTCGGCGGGCACTAACATAGAATCTCATGATAACAAGAGACCATGACGTGGACATGGAGCAGTGTCAGTAAATTTTTCCTGCCTATTTTTATTCTGCTTTATCATTCTTTAGTTTCTTACTCTTCTCTCTTCTTTTGCAATTTAATAGGGTCACCGATCTCTATCGGTTTCCGGCTATCTCTTATAACTGCGGTTGAACTATCTTCTTGAATGTCTGATGTAACTTCCAATACACCAATCTTCTCAATGATTATTCCCAGAGCTTCGCCGGTTATGGGATGGATAACCTCTTTCCCTTCTCGATAGATTATAAACCTTGTCTTTGGCTTAACTTGCTGATTTTTCCCCAGATCGATGAATACTATATCTCCGTATGCTGTCATGAATTTCTTCTCTTTTACTCCGGCAATACATCCATCAAATTCAAAATCTAAGGGAGCAATAAAGATATCTCTTTCATATTCGAATCCTGGCTTAACCTCTTCTAATTTTACTACCAGCTCCCCCTGGGGCATCTCTTCCGATATTTCCGCTTTTTGATACGTGGGAATTACCAGGTCATCACCAGGAAAAATCCAATGGGGATCCTTTATATATTTATTATACGCCCATATCTCTCTCCACAAAGAAGGATCTTCGTAATACCGGTTAGCGATTTCGTGAAGACAATCCCCCCTCTTTACCTCGTAAGCTTTAAGCACAAGTTCTATTCCTTCAGGAATATCTTCTTCGGGAAGAACTCTTCTCTCAGTTACAGCCTCCTCCACCTTTTCTCGAGGCTCCTCAACTGCAACCTCCTCAGTGGGGACTTCGCTCGGCTCGACGGGTTCTTCTTCCGCCTCAAAAATAATCTCTTCTTCAGAAGGTTCCGAAGGCAAAGCTTCCTCTTCTTCCTCTTCCACTTCAGCTTCAAACGCAGGAATCTCTACTCCTAAAGGTTCAGGAGGCAAAGATTCCACATCTTCTTCCTGAGCTTGGGCAAAAAAGATACTGAAAGTTAATAGACTACACAACAGAAAAATAAGAATTCCCCTTTTCATTTTTTCTCCTTTCCATAACTTTATGGATTTACACACCCAAAATTACATCCATAGATTCCTATCCAGACTTCTATACTGGATAGCCTCAGCAATGTGGTGGGAACTAATCTCCTCCTTTGCTTCTAAATCTGCAATTGTCCGGGAGACTTTAAGAATGCGGTCATATGCCCGGGCTGAAAGTCCCAAACGCTCAATTGCATCTTTCAATAACTTCTCCGCTTCTTTTTCCAGAATACAATACTTCCTTATATATTTAGCCTCCATATGAGCATTACAATAGACCGATTTAAATTTTTTAAATCTTTCCTTCTGTATATCTCTTGCCCTCTGAACTCGGGTACGGATTGTCAATGAAGATTCCCCATCCGTATCTACTGTTAACTCCTGGTATTTAACTGGTGGCACTTCAATATGCATATCGATTCGGTCAAGGAGCGGTCCTGAGATTTTAGCTCGATATTTCTGGATTTGAAAAGGAGTGCAGGTGCATTCTCTCTGTGAATCGCCGTAGAACCCGCAAGGGCAGGGGTTCATAGCTGCAGCCAGCATAAACTTGGCAGGATAAGTTAAAGCTGTGCTTACGCGGACAATAGTCACCACACCATCCTCAATGGGCTGACGCAAAACTTCCAAAACATTGCGGTGAAATTCAGGAAGCTCATCCAGAAAGAGGACCCCGTTATGGGCTAAGCTAACCTCGCCAGGCCTGGGAAAAGAACCGCCTCCTATCAATGCCACATCAGAGATGGTATGGTGTGGAGAACGAAAAGGCCTGGTACCTACAATTGCCGACCTTGAAGGGATTAGACCAATGACACTGTGAATTTTTGTGGTCTCCAATGCCTCATCTAAGGTTATTGTAGGCAAAATGGATGGCAACCTCTTAGCCAGCATGGTCTTTCCAGACCCAGGCGGGCCAATGAGAAGTATGTTATGTCCCCCACTGGCAGCAACTTCCAGGGCTCGCTTGGCATATTCCTGACCTTTAACGTCAGCAAAATCTGTCTCATAATTACGCCTATCTTCAAATTCCTCTTCCAAATCTATAGAGAAGGAAGAAAGCTCATCTCTTCCATTCAAAAAATCTACTGTCTCTTTCAAATTTCTAACCGGGAAAACATTTAAACCTTTCACCACTGAGGCTTCTTTTCTATTCCCTTCAGGAATAATTAGACCATCTACATCAGCCTCTCTTGCCGCCAGGGCAATAGGCAAGGTACCTTTGACTTTACGCACACTACCATCCAACGATAGTTCTCCCAGAACTATATACTTCTGTAGCCTATCCTGGGATAATTGACCAGTAGCAGCTAAAATCCCTAAGGCAATGGGCAAATCAAAAGCAGCACCCTCCTTTTTTACTGCCGCTGGAGCCAAATTGACCGTAATCCTCTTCATAGAAAATTCGTATCCAGAATTCTTAATCGCCGCCAGGACTCTGTTCTTGCTCTCCTTGATCGCCATATCCGGAAGACCGACCGTAGAGAAATGGGGAAGTCCGGAAGAGATATCTACTTCCACCTTTACAGGATAAGCCTCAATTCCTAAAACTGCACCGCTCAATCCAATGGAAAGCATTAAAATCCTTTCTCCTTAATGAGTAAGTGGAGTAGCAGAGTTTGCTTTGTGTTATTATCGCGAAACAAGTTTCGCTACTCCAAATAATTTTCAATTGTTGTTTGTAAAGTTTACCATAAATATTTTTCTTTTGCAAGAGTTTTTTGTTTGCGGGCGCAAGCGTAGAGTCTTATGATAACAAGGGACTCTGGTGGGGATACCGAAGAGTATGACTAAATTTTTTCTGCTTATTCCGGATTTTCTTCCAGTAATACGGATATTTGTTTCATTCTACTGGAGATGATGCTCATTGTGGTGATTTGTAATATTGAGGTTTTTACTTGAAGAGACGCCTTCGACTTTATTACCTTTTCAGTTCCCGCACGGCTTTTTTGAGGCACTTGAGAAGCGCTCTTTCGATTTCCTTTTCGCTTCTGCACTCGCCAATGTCCGGCTCTATGCATGTCAGAGTTTTGATCAACACCTTCACAATCTTAGAACGCGACATCTTCTTATGGCCTTCCTTTTCTATCCTTTTTGCC
>Ga0209979_1002160_pt1 | contig 19404 bp, 18 predicted proteins | sample AnhtaG_FD_183114 | JGI IMG/M metagenome (GOLD analysis project Ga0209979, IMG submission 183114) | Deep subsurface microbial communities from Anholt, Denmark to uncover new lineages of life (NeLLi) - Anholt_01485 metaG (SPAdes) (version 2) | ecosystem: Environmental > Aquatic > Marine > Oceanic...
GAGACCGCCCGATTGGTCTTTTGATTTTGATGAACTTGAAGAACTCTTTAACTCAAAAACTAAGGCAATCATCATTAATACTCCAAATAACCCTACTGGAAAAGTATTCAATGCAGAAGAACTTCCTTTCATCGCCAGGCTTTGTGTTCAACATGACGCAATAGCCATCACCGATGAGATATATGAACATCTTCTGTACGATAATCATCGGCACCTGTCGATCGCTTCCCTACCTGAGATGGCAGACCGGTCCATTACAATCAATTCCATCTCGAAAACCTATTCTCTGACAGGGTGGCGGGTTGGATGGGCGATTGCCAGCGATAAGATTACGAAAGAGATCAGAAAGGTTCACGATTTCTTGACTGTGGGCGCTGCAGCTCCCCTGCAAGAGAGCGCAGCGTTTGCGCTGTCGTTAGGGGAAGACTATTATCGATGGTTGGCAGATTTCTATCAGAATGCGAGGGATACCTTATATAATGCTCTACTAAAAACCGATTTGCACCCATGTCAACCCGCAGGGGCTTATTACATCATGACCGAATGTGCTGACTTCATGCAGAAACATCAACTGCAGAATTCCCTAGAATTGGCCTTCTTCCTGGTTAAAAACATTGGGATAGCTACGGTTCCGGGAAGTTCGTTTTATTGCAACCCTAAAAACGGGCAGGATCTAATTCGGTTTTGTTTCTGTAAGAAACCGGGGACACTTCAAAAAGCGCAGTCTTATCTTGCCAAAATACCGAAAGCAACGCGCGGCCGTCAAACCGGGAACCAGCCCAAGATGGGTAGAACCTGATACACCCTTATCAAAAGTCATGTTGACATCGATGAGAAAATCAGGTTGACAACCTCTCTAAAAATGCCAATGGCTCTGAATTTCCAGAGCCAATATTACATTATCACGGTCATAAGCTTTTGTCAAGGGGCTATGCTCTTCTTTTAAACTCGTAGTCAGTAATTGATTGCACATTTCAAGCAATTGTATAGCAGCTGAGTTGGCAAAAACCCTGGGAGGTAGATTCAAAGATGAGGATGTTAGAAATAAATTTAGAGAGGTAGTAAAGGCAGCCGGCGATTTGGGTAAAAGTATAGCGGATTACTTCAGAAAAGAAAGATAAGAACTTTAAACGCTCAGCACAATTTCCCTTTCAATGGTTTGGACTGTTTTCCGTACGCATGGGCGTGCGGAATGTAGTTGCTGATTTGGAGAAGGAGGTAATTTCAGTCGACACATAATAAAACTTAGATACTTAGAAGCACGGGTCCTTCAAGTAAATTTGGGTTGGGTTTGTATATCTCATGGTCTCCACTTTAGTAAAAGTGCCAGAGGCTATATCCAGTACCCTTTGCAGAAGTTTCTCTCCTCCCTCTTCAATTGTGTCCTTGCCTTCGATAACAGTGCCGGAATAGAAGTCTATGCTCGTTGGAGCCATGGCTAAGGTCTTAGGGTTGGCAGTAGTATACATGAGAGGAGCAACTACCGCCGTTGAGGTATACAGAAGGTCATCACCAGACAAGCCTCCACCACCTAGTTGGAATATTACCAACTGTGCTCCAGAAGCAGCATAGCCGGCGAATATTGAGCCCATACTCATCCAATTGTCGACGAAGTATAGACCCTTGCCCTCAGGCTTTTCTCCGTACTTGAGAACTCCCTGAATCGGGGCTGACCCTGATTTGTGGATTGCTCCCAAGGACTTTTCCTCCAAGGTTGAAATCCCTCCAGCTATATTGGAGGGGACTGGGTTGACGGTACGAATATCTTCCCCGGTTGATTTGGCGATTTTTCCGTCTCGGCAGCCACCTCGAGAATACGTCTGGAAACCTTTTGGTTCGCTCCGCGCTTGGCCAATATGTGCTCGGCACCGATTATCTCAGTGTTCTCCCCAAAGAAGGCGGTACCACCCGCCCCGACAATGCGGTCAAAGAGGTTGCCAATCACCGGGTTGCCAGCAATGCCAGAAGTTGTGTCCGAGTGGCCGCATTTTACTCCTACCGCTAGGTGGTCCAAGCCGAAGGGTTGGCGTCTCAGCTGTGATGCCTCAAGTACCATCTCGCGAGCCAGCTGTATGCCTTTCTCGAGCGCCCGAAGAGTGCTTGCTTCTTTTGACGCATCTATCAGCTCAACTCGTTTCCCCGAACTGGCAATCTCCTCGGCGATTTGGGAAGGTCTCAACTCTGAGTATCCAGAACCAGCGCTCAGCGAATGGACAATCACTGAGGCGACATTAGAATTCATGCCCAGGCCGATAAGTGTGCGAGCTATCGTCTCACGGTCACGGCTGGTGCGGCCGCTGCCACTGTCTGCAGTCAGTATAGTCCTGGTGCCTTTCACGAAGTCACATATCTTGGTGCCGAGAAAGCCTCCAGGTATCACTAAAACATAATTTCGGATGCCGACAGAGCCGTCAGGCCTTTCATATCCCAGAAAATTCATTTGGAATCTCCTTTCACTAGGTCTCCCCTAGCTCTTGCTCCCTCTATGTTGTGGATATGGACAAGTTGGCCTTGCTTAATGTCTTGCGAAGCGATACCTATTGATTCACCGTACTTTATTACATTAAAGCCCTTAACAATGTCGGTCACTGCTATTTTAAAGCCGAACGGTATTTTCTCCAGTGCTTTGATTTTTCTAACTTCTTTTCCCATTCGAACCTGTACATCAGCACCTGGCTCCACATCTTCCAGACTCGTGGCGACATTGTCTTTATTTGACAGCATTAGGGCTTCTCTTAAATCCATCACACACCTCCCATAATCCGTCATCTCTCGTAACCATATATTACTTTCTTTGGGAACATGAGGTCAAAACTTTACATCCTTGTATTAGAGTTTCTGGAGTGGACGATCATCACATTTACCACGTGAATGTCTTCGACTAAAGCGACACTTAGCTACGAGAAATTTCATAGGAGGTATCTCAAAAGAAAATGAACCCTTGTCCATGCAGAAGGCATTTACAACCGGCATCTGCGATTAAAATCTGCCACCATTATGGCTATGAGGAATATGAAAACGATCTCCAATATGTATTTACAACCGCCTTCTAGCTGTTTTTGCCAGATGAATTGATAAGTATTAGAATGTGTGATGACAATGTAGGACTAAGCAACGGAGGTCAAAGAAAAATGTCCAAACTTATTACCGGTGGGACGGGATACATTGGGGCGGAACTAGCCCGCATACTGGTTGAACGGGGAGAGGAGGTGGTCTTGTTTGACGTAGCTATGAACCGCTACCGCATAGAGGACATTGAGAACAAGGTGAAGATAGTGCAAGGAGACTTGGGTAACTGGTCTGAGGTACTTAATGTGGTAAAAGATAATAACGTTACCGAAATCTACCACATGGGGTCTGTGCTTACTTACATGTCCGAGCTTAACCCATGGGCTTCTTTCCGAGCCAACGTTATCGGGACTTACAACGTGTTGGAGGCTGCCAGATTGTTTGGTGTGACGAAGATGATGTTCACCAGTACTCTAGGTACTTTTGGTTTGCAAATGGACGAAGTAATCACGGACATCAGTATCCAGCGACCAGTCTCCATGTACGGTTGTGGCAAGCTGTACGGTGAAGGTCTCGGGCGATTCTACCGTAGCAAATTTGGATTAGACTTCCGCTCTATCCGTTATGCCCACATGATTGGGCCAAACGTTCGTACGCCTGGTCATTGGGCACCACCCATGATTCAAGATGCCATTTTGGGTGAACCTAACGAATGCATCTATGGTACCCCGGAATCAACAATTTCCATGATATATGTGAGAGATGCAGCAAGAGCAGCGGATATGGTATTACGAGCGCCCAAAGAGAATATCAAGATGGCTAACTACAATGTCACCGGGATTCCGGCTGTTGTCTCAGCCAAAGAGCTCGAGACAATTCTTGTAAGTCGATTTCCCAAAACCAAAGTCACCTATAAACCCGATCCGCTTTCCCAAACAGGATTTTACCAAGCACTTAGTGTCATGAAAGTATTTGATGATAGCAACGCGAGAAAAGAATGGGGCTGGAACCCGCAATATACGACTCCTGAAGCAATAATCGAGATATTTGAAAACGACATAAAGAAACATCCCGGACGTTACGGATTGGCCTAAAATATCAATCGGGAGTATTAAAAATTGCGCCTTAATGAGGTAACCCTCTAGGAAGATGCGTATATACTGTCCCCAGTCAGCTGTTGGGCTTAACTCTTCCCTATTCTGAACATCTTGGTGTAATGGATTGAAAGTCAACCCCGGATATCGGTATCGCACCCTCCATAATTGGTTCGTCGTCGCCATCAACCCATACTTTGAGCTGCAACGCCTCCAGTGTTAGTCTCTTATCCTCAAAGGTAAATTCCCCGAGGTTTTGCCTCCACTGCTCACAGAACTGCTCTATGCTCTCGAAGTTAACATCAATCTGCCTTGCTTGCTCTATCCTGGTCTCTAGCTCTATCCTTCGTTGCTTAAGAACATCTCGCTGCTCATTAATCCTCTTATTCTCGGCTACAACTGTCTCTTCAGGGAAGCCTTTAAGTGCCCACTGGAGTAGTTGCTCCTGCTCTCTATCAAGTGCCTTGAGCCGCTTGCTGACCTGAGCTAGTTCCTGCTCCAGGCGGGGGCTCACCTCGATTGCGTCATTCGCCTTTTCCTTAAGCCGCAAAGCAATCCCAGGCTGGTTTAATAACGCCTCAATTTGTTGCCAGACCAACTCTTCGAGACGATTGGCATTCCACCTCCAGTTTCGACACTTTGTAAGCGAGACCATTCGGTCTGCCCCTGGGCACTCATAGTAGGAAACGTAGTTAACATTCTCTCCCCTCTTTGGTTTTGTGCTCTTAGCCCGATATCGCCTGCCACAATGGCGGCAGAAGACATGGCCGCTGAGAAGATACGGCCTTTTCGGGCTGCGCCGGGGTACCCTCCTGTTTTGCTCTAACTTGGCTTGGGCTAGGTCAAAGATTTCCTGGCTGATAATGGCCGGCGTTGCCCCTGGTATCTCAACCCATTCCTCCACAGGTTTGCGGACTAACCTTTTCCTCTTCCTGACACTTGTGCCGGGGTTCGTTTTGGGCTCTGCATAGCCGTAGGTGAAGGCGTAAGTCTTGCCGCAGTAGGCGGGGTTGGTTAGTATATCATGCACCGTACTGTTCCTCCAGAACTGGCTCTTTCCCGGCGTTGGGATACCCAACGCCCGTAGCCGGTAGGTTATGGCGTTCACACCTATCCCCTCGTCAACGAGCCACCGATACATCTCCGTAACCCACTTAGCCTCGTCCTCATTGATATACCTTATGCCCTCATGGTCTCCTTTGCCCATAATGTAAGTGTAGCCGTAGCGCCTGCCGGTGCCGCCTACGGGTATCTTGCCATGGCTTGCTCTTGTTCTGGCTCCCCTCATTGTCCTCTCTCTTATCTTCTCCACCTCAAGTTTAGCAGCATAGCCCCTGATGTAGGAGACAAGTTTACCTAGATCCGAACTGTCTATATCTTCGGTAACCGAGATGAGCTGCACGCCTGACCTATCCATTTCATCTTCCAGGATAATTGTGTGCACCGGGTCGCCAGACAGACGGTCAAGCGCATAGACAATAACCGCATCAACCTGCTTATCCCTGACCCATTGCCTTATCTGGTTGAGCTTTGGTCGGTCGAGCGTTAAGCGTGAGCCAACTTCGGAAAGGACGAAGGTGTCCGGGGTATCATAGTCAAGTTTTTTTCCTTTTGCTAAGTCAGCCTCACGTTGGCTATCTAGGCTTGTACCTTCCCTTTCTTGGGCCTCCCCTGAAACCCGGCAATATATGGCTGCTGTTTTCATTATTGAGCCTCCTTACTAAGTTGTCGCTCCCTCTCAATCTTCTCCGCTATCGCTTCTTCCAGCCATTGCCCCAGGGTCTTCTTCAGGGTAACAGCGGCAACGCGGGCTTGGTGTAGAACTTCGGGGTTAGCCCTGATACTTTTTGTAGGCCAGCGATGTTTCTCTTTCATACTTCTATGGTAACACCAGTGACACCAAATGTCAAGGGGGTTTTGGGTTATTTTACGGGAAACTTTAAAAAAGATTTGAATGGAGCGTGCACTAACCAGTATATTTAAAAAGAGAAGAATGTAATCAGCCTGGAGTTCAGGCGATTTACCTGCTCCGCGGTGGTTAATGCTTAAACAATCCTCTGGGCAGCGGTGGATGCGGTGGTAGAGCCGGCAAGAAATCAGACGGCTTCCATCCTGATGAGGCAGGTGCTTCACGAGGCCGCTCGACTTCCCTGGCAGCTGATATTGAATAAACCGGAGTCCAGTCAATTTTTGCATTTGCCCTCAGGAACTCAATTACCAGCATCCAGTTTCCTGCTGCCATCTCGGATTTAAGCGACTTGATAAAAGCTGAGAAACCATCCGGTCTCAGGATGGAAAAGTCCTGTGTTTTCAGCCGCTTAAGCCAGGAATCAGAGTCCTCGTCACTGTAGGTGGTTCCCACGGTCACCCTACCCTCAGGTGAGACAAGCACCCGGGCTGATCCTCCAATCAAGTTGTCCACTTCCATCCTGATTCTGCTCAGCAGTCGGTCAAGGCCTCCGCAGATGATGGTGTTCGACTCCTCCTCGAGGTAACTCTGCAACTCATCCATGATGCCGACTAGGCTTTTTGCTTCCTTCTGTCCTCTATCCAGCACCTGCACCAGGTTGGATACCACGTGCTTTACTTCACCCATTAGCTTCCACCTATACTTCCCATAGCCTCTTTTAGGTTTCGGTCTAAGAGGGAAAAATAAGTAAACCGGCCCTTATTCATGTTCGCCCAAAGGCTGATAGAATTAAGCGTAACAAGGACAAGCGGCAAGCAGTCCTCGTAGCCTGCTGAGCTTGGGTTCTGGAGCAGATTTAAGATGTCACGAGCGAGACTATCCTTTTTTATCTGCTCTTGGATGGAACCCACTTGTTGGCCGACCTCAATCGCCTTGGCGGTCAATGCCTCCAGCTGGTCAAGCACTGCCATAGTTCTGGCATTGCACTCAGCATATGTCTCCTTCCCCGCCTCGACTTTCTCCTTGATCTCAGCTAGCGCAGTCTTCGCTTGGTCAGTCTCCTTTTTTATCTCCTTAAGCGCACCGTATGCCTCAATTGCTTTCAGCACCCGAATAGGCTCACCATACATCTTTGCCGTAGCTAGTAGGCTGGTAATGGTGTCAAGACCAAACTTGTGGTCTTTCATTAGTTTTTGACACATTTCGATGGCTGACTTAAGGTGCGAGTGTTTCTCCTCTAGGTCTTTAAGTATTGCCCTTAGTTGCTTTTCCTTACCCTGCGTCTCTTCTGTAGCTGCCTTGATCTCAGACAAGTTACCAAAGGAGTTTAGAGCGGTCAGAACCTTGCGAGGTGTGCCGTACTTCTCAGCTACCTTGGTTAGCTCGCCGAGCGTTTTCTCATCAAAGCCAGCGGCTTTGAGTATTCCATAATACCGCTCCAGCTTGTCTTGAAGCTCCTCAGGACCGCCAATCTTGCTGACAATTCCATTCCAGTATACAATCTGCTCTGCTTTAACTCCCTGCCTATCAAGGTCTTGAACCGCGGCAATGGCTTCCGTCAGGTCTTTATGCTGCCTCGACAAGCTGTCAGCCTCAGCTTGCCACTTTTCTGCCTCCAGAGTCTTTGTCCGGATGATGGTTTCAAATCTATGGATTTCTTGCTCAAAGCCAGTCTTGGCGTCATAATCCTTTAGCTCATCGAAGAATTTACTGACTGCCTCTTTACCCTTGAGCCCGGTTTTCGCCCCAATCTCTCTAAGGGTGTCCTGTAACCGTCTAAGTCTTTCAGTATCGAAGCCAAACTTCCCTAGCTCCCCAACATGCTTCATGAACTCGCTTTTCTCGGCAAGCTTGGTCTCTAGGGTCTCAATCTCCTCATTGAGGGTGCTCTTCCTGTCCTCCAGGCGCGCAAGACTACCTTCCGCTTCCTTTATCCTCTGGTCCAGCGAGTCCAGCAGCAGTCCAGAGGCATCCAATTTAGCTTGGACTGCACCGAGTTCTCTCACTTTGGGTTCCATGTCACGAATGAATCGCCCATAGGCGTTATAAAATGGGCCTTTGCTGGTGCCGTACTTAGCCTGGAGATGGGTATAATCCAAGCCTGTTTTCAGTCCATCTACCAATGCTTGGTAGATTTCACCAGTAAGCGACAAGGTCTTATTCTCCACCTGTAACTCCTTCCAGTTTTAGTCCATTGATTGCCATAGTTGTTTGGGGTGTACTGGGGGTTAAGCCCGCCTAGCCCACCTTGTTGAAGTATAACACAGACGGAGAGAAGCGGGAAACTGAGGGGACGCTCCCTAGGGAAATAAAACTTCGGAGCAGAGGGAAAAGTGGGGCAATTTCCCCTATGGTAAACCACTGTGGTAAACTGAGTGGTAAACTCTGTGGTAAACAGTATGGCAAACAGAGGGTAAACTATATGGCAAAGGCTACCCACAAACCGCCAGCCCGGGTAAGATACGAGCAGAGCCACCCCACTGTGTCCTGTAGGCTTGACGGAGACACTCATGAATTGTTGAAGCAGCGCCTTGAGGACCTGGGCGGAATATCGTTTGCCGACTTTGTTAAGGACTCGCTGGGCATTCTACAGCTCAAAATGCCTGATGTCGAGGAGATAAGAGAGAAGGCGTACGATGAAGGCTACGACCAAGCTGAAAAGAACTACAAAATCTGGTATTTCTGCGCTGAGTGCGGAGAGCAAATAGACATGAGACCCAATAGTGAGTCCCATAAGGCGATGATAGGCTTTATGAAGGAAAATGGCTGGGGGCACGCAAGCTGTCACTGACATTAGCCCAGCAGTTGCGTCTGCTAAGGGCTTGAGATATGATTTATGGAAATTATACCTTGATGGGGGTAATGTCCTAACAACTTTCAAACATCTCAAAGCTAACTAGGCCAACACCTCCTAGCTGGCCGCTCCGGCTATGTCCATATTTAGCCCCGCACTTTCATCAGACTTTAATCCAATCGGACGACGTTCTAGGCGTTCCCGCTGAGGGTATCTCCGGCGGGCTCTCCACCTCATAGTTAATAGCTCTTTGAGTTGCTGCTGGTACCGGTGCTGGCTCTGGCTCTGGCACCGTGACCAGCTTTGGAGCTTCCGCCATGGGCAAAGTGGATTCTTTCCCAGGTGGTTGTTTCACCCACGGCCAATATGCCCTCAGGATACCAGGCAATGGTGGCCCGAGATGTGGCGGTATTGGCAGTAGCTTGTCTATCTCAGCCATGATGCCTTCTCCTTCTTGTTGTTTCGGGGCAAGCAGCTAAGCGGCCGACCGCCTGCCCCAGCCAACGTCATTGCCCCGGATGCCAATCGACCCCAGGCAGATTCCGGGAACGGTCCTATTATACCAAATCAACAAGCTCTTGTCCTTCCATTTTGGGGCGCTAAAGCTAATGCCTGAGTCCGGAACCTCAGTTGGCAATAAGAGACGCACCAGGATAAGAATCTGAGCGGTTTCCGGGTAGAGTTAATGGGTGGGGGGTTTTGAGAGGGACTCAGACCCTCTCCTTTGAAGGAGAGGGAGACAACCGGGGTGAGGTTAATAAACAATTTGGCTTTCTGTAGTAACAAAAAGATGATTGTTACTCTGTTATACGATAGGATGTCTTGTTGGATTTTACCACATTCAGATTGAACAACTGTATTAGCTTTGCATGTTAACTGAATGGATACGGATAGCCCTACATTCGACAGTGTTGACAAGCGCTTAAATCAGGGTAGAATTAAAGTACGTGGTAAACGATGCCTCAAGTCATTAATAGCGGAGAGGTACGATGAAGATAAGTAATAACTTGATGGCTGACGCGGTGTTCGAGGGTGGTGGAGTCAAAGGGATAGGCCTTGTTGGTGCCGTTGCCGTTGCTGAAGAGAGAGGTTACCAATGGGTAAATATAGCCGGCACCTCAGCTGGGGCTATTGTTGCTGCACTGTTAGCCGCTGGCTACAGTGCAGCTGAGATGAAACATATAATGGAAGAACTGGACTACAATAGCTTTAAGGATGCCAGTCCCCTTGATAGAGTGCCTATAGCGGGCCCATTAGCCAGCCTGATTTTTGAGAAGGGTATTTACGAAGGCAAGTTCTTCGAGACTTGGATCAGAGGATTACTTCGCAAGAAGAATGTTGAGACTTTCAATGACCTCATCTTACCAGAGTACAAGGATGATGAGCAATATCGTTTCAAACTCAGAATAATCGCCTCAGATATCTCACGTGGCCGATTGCTGGTCTTACCCCAGGATATAGTTGACTTTGGTGTTCGCCCTGAGGCGCTCAATGTGGCTGCTGCCGTCAGGATGAGTATGAGCATCCCTTTTTTCTACGAACCTGTTAAGCTCCGGAATATGAAGACGAACCAGGCAAGCTATATCGTAGACGGCGGCATATTAAGCAATTTCCCGGTGTGGTTATTTGATACCAATGGGGAGGTGCCTGCGTGGCCTACCTTCGGCTTTAAGCTAGTCGAGCCTGAACAGAAGAATGAAATTGCCAACCACGTGCGAGGGCCAATAAGCCTGCTTACTGCCTTATTTTCAACGATGATGGAGGCTCACGACGCGCGCTACATCAAAGACGAACAGTTTGTCCGTACAATTCCCATTCCTACTTTAGGTGTGGGAACAACCGAATTTGACATCTCTAAAGAGAAGAGTGAGGCGTTGTATCAATCCGGCAGGGAAGCGGCAGAAGCGTTCTTTGACACCTGGAATTTCGCCAAGTATGTAGCTAAATACCGGGGAGAGAAGCCCCAAATAAATAGAATACTACGACTCAAGTTGGAATAGGCTGATTATGCAATCACTTATTGATTCTTTTCTAGTCTGGTGGCTTCGCAGTGGTCGGTATAAATGGTCACGGTTACACCGTCGGTTATTTGAACGCCGCTATCTAAATACTGTTCTGCCAACGGTGAACTCGCTCAAAGAAGTCGAGTCTTCTCTGAAACAGATAACATGGACAATGGACGGACCGTTGCATCTATTCGATTGCATCAGCTATCCACAAGCAACATGGGCTAAAAAGAAGGATGACTGTGATGGTTTTTCAAGCCTGGCCGCAGAGTTACTGAATCAATGGAATCCTAATTGTAATCCAGTCTTAGTGACAGCTATGGTCCGTCCAGTTCGGTATAGTCATACCGTGTGTGTGTTTAGCAGCCCGCAAGGAAACCTATGCTTTTTCGATAATAGCTCACTGCGCTGTGAGGAATGTCATACCTATAGTGAAGTAGTTACCCGAATTAGCGAGCATACTGATAGGCTGGTCTGCTGGGATGTTAGAAACCATGCTACACTTGAGTTGGTCGAATTCCACGGAATATGAACCGGCGGCAGACAAATACCAAGCTCCTAGCGGTCAATTACATAAGACTGGTACTAGATTAATTTTTCATTGCTATTGTGTTGAACACTTTGGCTAAATGTTCAGTTTCTAGCCTATCACAAATTTGCTCCCCAAAGTCGTAACTACATTCCGCATGCCCAAGGATTCATATCTATTTTTGGATATTGACAATTGCACAAATAGGACTATAATTAAGCTTGCCTGATGTGAAATCACCTTGAAAACAAAAGACACGGGGTTGACGAAGGTGAGAGAGATAACGAGAGCACTGTAGCCGATTTTTGAATTCCGGTGGTCAGTGCTCTTTTTAATTTGTAGACTATAAATAAAGGAGGTGATAGCTTTCAGTAGTAGAGTAATTTTAGCCGACAAAATCTAAATTAAGGAGTTTTTATCGATGAAAAAGAAAATATTATTAATCCCGCTGGCATTGTTGTTAATCGCAAGTTTGGTTGCCTGCGCCGCCCCAGCTCCTGCCCCAGCGCCAGCACCTGCACCTGCACCTGCGCCGGCTCCGGCACCTGCCCCTGCCCCAGTGCCAGCTCCAAAACCGGCTGAGGTAATCGAGTGGGACATGGTCACTTGGCACGAACTAGCAACAGGACAATGGTTAATGGCGCCATTTGTAGACGAACTCAACGAAGTAGCCGCAGATTGGCTCAAGGTAGACCTATATTACCGTGGTGAGCATCCCTATGCGGTCACAGACTTCATGTCTATTATCCGCGAGAATACTGTTCAGATGATAAGCAATGAAACCCCTTACAGCATGACCGTTGAGCCTATAATGGCCATAGTAGATTTGCCATTTTTCCTTGCAGCTGGCTGGGAGGAGTACTATGACCTAGTGGCTGACCCTGCATACCAGGACTTAGTCGAAGAAATCCTCTACAAGCCGTTGACAAGGTGGAACCAGGTTCCGCTGATGACCTGGGCCTGGTGCGGGCAGACGATTAGTGTAAAGGATAGGTTCGTGGAGGATTTTGACTCGCTCAAGGGTCTAAAGATAAGAGCGCACACTAAGCCGTTAGCTGCAATGATTACTGCCCTAAATGGTAGTCCAGTGCCCATACCTTGGGGCGAAGTTTACCCCGCTCTGCAAACAGGGGTCGTTACTGGTTTTTGTGCAGCCCTTTCAGGCGCCATCGACGCAAAGATGTATGAGGTTATCAAGTATGTTACCATCGCCGACGAGTATCCCGGTCCAAGCTGGATAGCTGTGAGTGCGACCGAATTGGAAAAGTTATCTGACGCTCAAAGGGCAGTTATCTTGGATGTAGGAGCAAAACATCAAGATCGAATACGGAACACCTTCGAAACGCGACTTCTTAACAATATCTATTACGACATAATGGTCGAGTACGGGGGACACGTTGCGTACATGAACCCGTCTTTGAAGAAGCAGTTGCGTGAGAAATTAGAGCCTTTCTATAAAGAGTGGGCGGAGGATACCGGAGCACCAGCGCCAGAGCTGCTTGAACGTTTGAGCACATTCAACACTGAGTGGGTGAGTTCTCATTAGGGCTTGGCGCAATAAGGCTCTCGCAATAATAGAGAGTAGCCTAGCTGGGCGGTGTGATGGTTGTTGCCACAGGCCAGAGAAATATAGGTTAGAAATGCTCGCTTTAGGTGAGCCGGTCGCAAGTTATGTGGGGCTTCCTTGGCGAGTCTGGTAGATGTTTATTTTGGAAAAAGCAGGGCGATTACTTAATAACTTTGTTACATATACGGGTTACGCGGGCGCTGCAATAGGCTGCATCTTTGTGGTGACAATGGCATTTCTGATTTGCGGAAATGTCTTGCTGAGATATCTCCTCGGCAAACCGCTGGTGTTTGCCGAGGAGTACTCGGCTTACCTTCTGATCGCTATCGCGTATCTAGGGTTAGCCTATACCGCTCGGGTAGGGGGCCACATCAATATGGAGATGGTCTATAGGCGACTTCCCAAAAGGGTGAAGGATGGCTTGGACGTGGTGACCTCGTTATTAATCCTGGTCGTAGTAGGCGTATATTTTCGGTACTGCTTGGACCTTTTCATGAAGAGCTTAGAAGGAGATTGGAAGGCAATCGGTATCATGGAGACTCCTCTGTGGATACCAGAAACAGCACTGGTAATAGGCTTGCCCGTGCTTGGCCTGGAGGTGGCGTCCCGGGCAGTTAAGAAGTTCATAGATTTCCAGAAGGGTTTCAAGACGCAGCGAACAATAGAAGATATGAAGACATATGGATAACCCGGCTGTAATTTGCGCGATAGTGTTTATTGCGGTGCTGGTGCTCCTGACCACCGGAATTTGGATTGCCGCGGCAATAGCTTTAGTAGGCATTATCCTACTCGCATTCGTGGTCGGCGGGGGAAAAATAAGCATGGTGGGGATGTTGCAATTCAACATGCTAAACAACTTCACCTTTACCTGTATTCCCCTCTTCATATTTATGGGCGAGATGATCCTACACGGTCAACTGGGGGATAAGCTTTACCGAGGAGCCAGTGCCTTGGTCGGATTTCTTCCTGGGGGACTATTGCATACCAATATTGTGAGTTGCGCTTTCTTTGCTGCGGTCTCTGGCACCAGCATGGCTACCGCTGCCACCATTGGCATGGTTGCTATTCCGGAGATGGAAAAAAGGGGCTACGATCGGAAGTTGGTACTGGGTTCTCTTGCTGCGGGCGGCACTCTCGGCATCCTCATACCCCCTAGTGCTGCCATGATCGTTTACGGAATGTTTGTGGGTGAATCCATAGGTCGCCTCTTCATAGGAGGGGTGTTCCCGGGCCTAGTCTTAGCTGGGCTTTTTATGACCTATATCGGGGTGATGAGTCTAATGCGTCCTCAACTTGTACCGTCTAGGGGCAAGATCTCTCTAAGAGCAATGCTTCTGTCAGTTACAGACATTTGGCCGTTCCTTGTGCTTATATTTCTGGTGCTCGGAACCATTTACTTGGGATTGGCCACCCCTACCGAGGCAGCGGCGATGGGGTCAGTGACCTCTATTCTGTTCTGTGCCATCTACCGGAGGCTGAACTGGCAAGTTTTGAAGGCAGCTACGCTAGCCGCCGTGCAAATCACGTGCTGGCTCATGTTCATTATGATAGGGGCTTACGTTCTCGCAATGGGCCTTTCGTTTTTAAGAGTACCGATGAATCTGGCTAAGTGGGTGACTGCGGTGGAGATAGGCAGGGTATATATCTTTATCATGGTTTGTTTTCTCTACATCGTGTTGGGATGCTTCATGGACGGCACCTCTATGCTCCTGCTGACTATAACCGTGGTCTATCCTGTAATGATGAGTTTGGGCTTTGATTCCGTCTGGCTTGGCATCATCCTTGTGATACTTCAGGAGATGGGCCAAATAACGCCTCCCGTCGGGGTCAACCTCTTCGTGATTCACGGCATCTCGGGGAAAAAGTACTTCCGCGATATTGTCATGGGTAGCATACCCTTCTTCATACTGATGAATGTGATGGTGGTTATACTGTATATTTTTCCTGACCTAGTCTTGTGGCTGCCCGGCCAGATGATCCAAAAGTTCTAAAAAGGACTAATTTTGCCCGGATAGATGGGCGACATGTCAAGAAGGAGGTAACTAATGGATTTGGTCCAACTCAAGGCAAAGGTACAGGAAGAGGTAGATGCACTTAGTAAGGACCTTATCGAACTCAGCCACAGGATTCATGCTAACCCTGAGGTGGGTTACAAGGAGGAGAAGGCATCAAAGTGGTTAGCTGATTATTTGGAGGAAAAAGGCTTCAAAATGGAACGAGGTGTTGCTGACTTACCTACTGCCTTTGTGGCAAGCTATGGTAAGAATAAACCAGTGATTGCTTTTCTAGCTGAATATGACGCCCTGCCTGAGATTGGTCATGGCTGTGGGCATAATATTATCGGTACCGCAGCTGTCGGGGCAGGCATAGCCGCCAAATTAATTGCTGATGAACTTGGTGCAAAGATCATGGTTATGGGGTGCCCAGCTGAGGAACCATTGGGTGGCAAAGTTTTCATGGTGGAAAAAGGTGTCTTTGATGAAGTAGATGCTGCCTTGGAGATGCATCCTAAGGCAGCACCAGAGAACTGGGCAGGAGCTAAAATGACAGCCAGTAGTCTACTTGACGTTGAATTCTGGGGAAAATCGTCACATGCTGCATTCGATCCTTGGAACGGCGTCAGTGCCCTGTCGGCGATGATTCAGTCTTTCGTTCACGTTGATGCTCTAAGATTACATATCAAGGACAGAAGCCGCGTTGCTGGTGTCATTACTGATGGTGGCAAGGTTCCTAATGTGATACCTGAGCATTCCGCCGCCCAATTTCTTATTCGAACTGCTCAAGACAGTGACCTTGATGACCTGCGTGATAGGGTTATCAAATGCTTCGAAGCCGCGGCGCTCTCCACGGGGTGTCGGCTGGAATACGAGTGGGGGCCGAGATGTAATGCCATGAAAAATAACCTAGTGCTGCTTGAGTCTTGGAAAAAGAATATGGCCGCCCTTGGCCGAGAGGTTGGCGAGATGAATATAAATTCGGGCAGTACCGATGTCGGGAATGTAAGTGTCATCATGCCCAGTATCCATCCATTCCTGTCAATATCAGAGGAAACCCTTCCCGGACATTCGACTCAACTGGCTGCCGCGGCGGCCACAGAAGCCGGTGATAAAGCGGTCATTGATGGAGCCAAGGCTCTGGCGATGACGGCAGCTGATATAGTCACCCAACCAGAAATACTGACCAGAGCGAAGGAAGAGCTGGTTGAGACATGCAAGCGAGAACGCATTGTTATTTAAAAAAGCAGTTGGGAAAAATTGAATCAGGTGAGCAAAATATCGAAAAGGAGGTAAATTAATATGGCAATGTGGCTAAATACTGTTGAATTAATCATACCTGATACTTCACACGAGAAGGATTTTATCGATTGGTACAGTACCATTCACTTGCCCGATGTTCTAGAATGCCCGGGTTTTCTTAATGGACGTCTTTATATGGCTAAAGAATTACGTGCGGGGAGAGGCAAATTCCTTACGACCTATGAAATAGAAAGCAATGACATAGATAAGACTATGTCAGTAAGGCGGGAAATGCGCGATGAAGAAAAAAAACGAGGACGTTATGGGGATATTTTAGATTACGTTTACCATATTTGGCAAGATGTCCTCTGGAGACATCTTGCCAAACTCGTCGCTGACAAAGAGCATGAGCCCGGTATGGAAAAATGGGTCAACCTTGTCGAAACTTATTGTATCGATGCTTCTCGCGAGGAAGAGTACAATGACTGGTACACCAACATTCATCTGCCCGATGTCCTAAAAACTCCTGGATTCATGACGGCCACACGCTACGAAATAAAAGAATTTTGTGATGGACGAGGAAGATACTCCACTATATACGAAATAGAAACCGATAACATTGATAAAACTATGGACATAAGGCGGGAAATGCGTATGAGTAAATGGGAGCAAGGGCGTCGAAATAATCTCTGGTTGCCGGTATGGCGGGACGTTCTTTGGAGGGTAATAGTAGAGCGCAGCATCTCTAAATAGTTTCGAGTAGGCACTGTCACAATATCAGAGGAAACTTGTAAGATTTCTCAGTCAGTTTTCTGCATTACTAGAGAACCGGAGGATAGGAGAAAATGGAAGCAAAGCCTTTTATGCAAGTAGTTGCTATCGAATCTATCCCTGAGCTGAATAAGAAATTCAGGGAATGGTACGAGGTAGAAAATCTACCTTGTCTTTTTGAAGATCCTAATCTATCAGCTGTCTGCCATTACCAAATTATCAAAGGTCTTAGTGATCCAACTCACCCTGGCCTCGCTGAACCTAAGGGTGGTTACGCAAAATACCTTACTATATATGGGTTTGAGAGTGAAGCAAGTTATCGAGCATTTGAGAATGGCTTAGAGATGAAAAAAGTCTTAGCGAATGCCATTAAAACTTGGAAGAATGGAGAGATAATTATCAAATTCCAAGCACAATATAGACTCAGGGGTACCTGGCTAGGGCAGAAAAAAGCTAAGGTAGGTTTGATTCATATCACAGGAGTTGAAATTCCTGACGAAGCAGACGAAGCTTTTAGCCGTTATTATGATGGAAATATCATACCCACTGTGATAAAAAATCCAAACCTATTGGGGGCTGATAGTTATCAGTTGGTAGAAGGAATCAATCATTCGGTTTCTCCTTTCATAATTGAGCATAAAGGGAAGTATCCAAAATATTACAACATCTACAAACTTGAAGGCCCAGAAGCTTTTCGTGTTTATGAGCACAGCGCTGAAATGATTACAAACAATAAAAATTTTGCCAAGTTTGCAGAGGCATGGCCGCCAAGTACTTTCAAAGTAGTGATAAGGGCTCAATACGTACCCATTAAAACTTGGGTAAAGTAATCTAGCAAGCTATGAGACTATCAGAAAAAATGACTCGATTGGGAATCGAGACCGCTTTTCAAGTTCTGGCCAAAGCACAGGCTCTGGAAGCGAAGGGCATGGATGTAGTCCATCTTGAAATTGGGGAACCTGATTTTGACACCCCCCAAAATATCCGCGATGCAGCCACTCAGGCACTGAATAAGGGTTACACCCACTACTGCAATTCTCAAGGAATAGTCCCTCTGCGTGCTGTAATCGCCAAAGAGTTCGAAAGGACACGCGGTGTTTCAGTAGACCCAGAGCGTGTTATTGTCACCCCAGGTGCCAAGCCCATCATGTTCTACTCAATTCTGGCCTTACTTGAGGAAGGAGACGAGGCAATATACCCAAACCCACTCTTCTCTATTTATGAATCAATGATCAACTTCACTGGCGCAAAGGCGATACCCATTCCACTTCGAGAGGAACTGGATTTTCGCTTTGATGTAGATGAACTAAGATCCAAGGTTACACCCCGTACCAAGCTTATTATCATTAACTCTCCGCATAATCCAACCGGTGGTGTTTTAGAGGAAGATGATATCCGCGCCATAGCTGATATTGCCCAGAAGTACAATATTATTGTCCTTTCTGATGAGGTATATGAACATATTATTTATGAAGGAAAGCCATTCAGTATTGCCAGCCTGTCCGGCATGCTGGATAGAACCATCCTGCTCAGTGGCTTTTCCAAGACCTACGCAATGACTGGTTGGCGCCTGGGGTACGCCGTTATGCCGCCGGAACTGGTTGAGCCTGTCGTATACCTGATTGCGAACAGCGTATCCTGTACGACACCTTTTATCCAGTATGCCGGTATAGAGGCGCTAACTGGCCCACAGGACAGCATACCCAAAATGGTAGATGAATTCAAAAAGCGACGAGACCTAATAGTGGAAGGATTGAATGAAATCCCGGGCATAAGCTGCCGCCGACCTAAGGGTGCCTTCTATGTATTTCCCAATGTTAAAAAGGTTGGGATGAATTGCAAACAATTGGCCAACTATCTTTTGAATGAAGTTGGAGTAGCAACTCTTCCCGGTACCGATTTTGGTAAGTATGGCGAGGGCTACCTCAGACTCTCCTATGCAACATCTCAAGAAAATATTAAGAAAGCTTTGGAGAGGATAAAAACAGCATTAAAGAAAATTGCGGTTTAGCTCACCTATATTATTATCTCAAGCCTATACATTCCTCATGTTTACTGAGGCTGAGTATTGATGTTAAAGGCGGTTTATTGCACAATAGCTTGGATTGTGCAGTCTAAGTGTACAAAAGACAGCTTCGTCTCAGCCTAATATCTGGGAGCCCCTGTAGTCAAAATCTAGCGCCCCTTCACGGGCTTTTGAATGGATTCCCCCAGGCTCCACTCCTAGACAGTGGGTATTACGCCGAGTTGAGCAACGAGCCGTCTCTTGCCGATTGCCGGGCTTTTTAGGTGAAGCAAAATACGCCTTGCCCAGCTTGTCCCCTTTATATTTATAGCCAAATTGCGCTTTAAGATTGTTATTTAAAAAGTAGTTACTTCTTTTTCTTTTCTAAAGGCTCTTTTGACAAGTGCCTTGAAGTATGATAATACGAATATAGGATTAAATATCAATTGAACATTAATAATTTAATAAGTCCGAAGCTATCGAG